>ERZ808245.316-NODE-316-length-26197-cov-10.018017_pt1 | contig 26197 bp, 19 predicted proteins | sample MGYA00521243_ERZ808245 | MGnify/ENA primary metagenome ERZ808245 (study PRJEB31516, sample SAMN03275576) | gut metagenome | biome: mammalia-associated habitat; material: feces | host: Papio cynocephalus | place: Kenya | collected 2012-07-07 ... | reverse complement strand
AAAGTCACTATAATTCCACGCTCAGCCTTCGAGGGCTGCTCCGGCCTAACTTCATTGACATTCAATGCCGAAAAGTGCACCGAAATGAATAACGCTTTTAATTACTGTACAAATCTCACTACATTGACTATTGGCGATAAAGTCACTATAATTCCACGCTCAGCCTTCGCCGGCTGCTCCGGGCTCACTTCTGTGACCATCCCCAACTCCGTCACCTCTATCGACTACTCAGCCTTCTCCGACTGCTCCGGATTGACTTCCGTAATCATCGGCAATTCCGTCACCTCCATCGGCTCCTACGCCTTCTCCGGCTGCACAGGGCTGAGAAAACTGGTCTCTCTGGCCGTTGCGCCGCCCTCATGTGGCTATAAGGTATTTGAAGAAGTTGACAAAACAGCTTGCCGGTTGACCGTCCCGGACGAATCTATCAATAGGTACAAGGATGCAGACCAGTGGAAGGATTTTATGGATATATCAGGGACTAGCGGCGTGGACGATGTGAGCTTGGACACGCAGAACGCGGTCTATGAGGTATATAACCTGCAAGGCGTGCGCGTGGCCGGCGGTATGCGCGAAGCGGAAATCACCGCCGATGCCCTGCCCCACGGCATCTACATCCTTGTATCGCCGCAAGGCCGTAAGAAACTGAAAATCTAAACTGATTCACTTATCATACTCACCTGAAAAGGCGCGGATGTCGGCGGCGATTGCCACTCGATATCCGCGCCTGCTCTGTATATCTGTTATATGCTAATTCGCATTGCCATAGCACGTGGGAAAAGCAGTACCGGACGGACTCGGCCTTACGATGAGTGTTCACCCACTCCTACGATAATAGACGTGCTTACACTTGTTACATTATTAAATAAGGCTAAAACGGTGGGGGCGGATGCGGTGATGGCGGAATTTTTCGTATATTTGCACGATATTTTGCGCCGTCGGCATGGCGGTGCTCACCAATTGCAAATAAAACAGCTAATTAAATATAGATATGGCACAACAAGAAGATGTCTTCAAGAAGATAGTTTCGCACGCCAAAGAGTACGGATTCGTATTCCCCTCCAGCGAAATTTACGACGGCCTGGCCGCAGTGTATGACTACGGCCAAAACGGCGTCGAGCTCAAAAACAATATCAAACGTTACTGGTGGGAAGCGATGACCCTGCTGCACGAGAATATCGTAGGCTTGGATTCGGCCATCTTTATGCACCCGACCATCTGGAAAGCTTCGGGTCACGTGGATGCCTTCAACGATCCCCTGATTGACAACCGCGACTCCAAGAAGCGCTATCGCGCCGACGTGCTCATCGAAGACCAGATAGCCAAATACGACGACAAGATTGACAAAGAAGTCAAGAAAGCCGCCAAACGCTTCGGCGAGGGCTTTGACGAAGCACTGTTCCGTCAGACCAACGCCCGCGTACTCGAGCATCAGGCCCGCCGCGACGCGCTGCACAAGCGCTATACCAAGGCTATGAACGACAACGACCTGGCCGAGTTGCGCCAAATCATCATCGACGAAGAAATCGTCTGCCCCATATCCGGCACCAAGAACTGGACGGACGTACGTCAGTTCAACCTGATGTTCCGCACCGAAATGGGCAGCACCTCCGACGGTGCCATGACCGTATACCTGCGTCCCGAGACCGCTCAGGGCATCTTTGTCAACTACCTCAACGTCCAAAAGACCGGCCGTATGCGCATACCCTTCGGCATCGCACAGATAGGCAAGGCCTTCCGCAACGAGATTGTCGCACGCCAATTCATCTTCCGTATGCGCGAGTTCGAGCAGATGGAAATGCAATTCTTTGTACGCCCCGGCGAAGAACTCAAGTGGTTCGAGCAGTGGAAACAATGGCGTCTGGCATGGCACAAGGCCCTCGGCATGGGCGATGACAAATATCGCTTCCACGACCACGAAAAACTGGCACACTACGCCAACGCCGCCACCGACATTGAATTCCGTATGCCCTTCGGATTCAAGGAAGTCGAAGGCATCCACTCGCGTACCAACTTCGACCTGTCGCAGCACGAGAAATTCTCCGGCAAGAAGATACAATACTTCGACCCCGAGCTCAACGAAAGCTACACGCCCTACGTCATCGAGACATCCATCGGCGTCGACCGTATGTTCCTGAGCGTATTGTGCTCCTCATACGAAGAGCAGGCACTCGAGAACGGCGAGACACGCGTGGTGCTGCACCTGCCCGAGCCTTTGGCTCCCGTCAAATGCGCCGTCATGCCCCTGGTCCGCAAAGACGGGCTGCCCGAAAAGGCACGCGAGATTGTCAATGACCTCAAATTCGACTTCGCCACACACTACGACGAAAAAGACTCCATCGGCAAGCGCTACCGTCGCCAAGATGCCATAGGCACCCCCTTCTGCATCACCGTCGACCACCAGACACTCGAAGACAATACCGTCACCCTGCGCGAGCGCGATTCCATGGCTCAGACACGCGTCAACATCGCCGACCTGCACAGCCTTATCCACGACCGCGTAAGCCTCAACGGGCTGCTCCGTCGCCTCGGATAATCCGGCGACAGCATATATCCGCGCCGACGCACACGACACAAGATGCAAGGCACGACACACCACACCGATACACATTATTAAATAACAAAAAATAAATACCGACAATGGCATTTAGCTTCACCTCCCCCTCATCCGGCACCCCTGTCAAAAAATCCAACATCATCTGGGGCGTCGTCATCTTCGTCCTCCTCGTACTTGTACTGGGCGGCGGATGCACCTACAACTCCATGGTTACCAAACAGGAAACCGTAGACCAGGCATGGAACGACGTCCAGACCTCGTACCAGCGCCGCTTCGACCTCATACCCAACCTCGTGAACACCGTCAAAGGCTACGCCAAGCACGAAAGCAGCACCTTGACCAACGTCACCGGAGTACGTACCGGCACTCTGGCACCCGCCGTACAGCAGGCCCAAGACTCGCTGATGGCCGCACAAGATGCCGCACAAGCCTTCGGCGGACCCCACAGCCAAGGACCCGATATGGCCAAGATTGAAGCCGCCAACCGCGCACTCGGCCTGTATGTCAACGCCGTACACGAGGCATATCCCGACCTCAAAGCCAACGAGAACTTCAAGGACCTGCAAGTACAGCTCGAAGGCACCGAAAACCGCATCAACACCGCACGCACACGTTACAACGAGGCCGTAAAGACCTACAACGTCGCCATCCGCCGCTTCCCGGCCAATATATTTGCCGGACTCTTCGGATTTGAAAAGATGCAAGGCTTCCAAGCCGATGCAGGCGCCCAGAAAGCCGTAACGGTCAACTTTGACGAGTAAACAGCGACGCCGGTATCGCGACACACAACGTACACACAAGACACTATCAATGAAACGCATACATTCAACACTTCTCATAGCTCTCGCCTGCGGAGCCGCCGTATTCCAGACCGCATGCAGCGACAACGACAACGAGCAACTTTGGGAACAATACGCCGAGTGGCGCAACGCCAACATCGCGTGGATCGAAGCTCAGGCCAAGCGCACCAACGCCGACGGAACGCCCTACTATACCAAGGTGGTAGCCCCGTGGGACGTAACCGCCTACGTTCTGATGCACACCATCGACGGACCGCACACGGACAATCTCGTACCCCTGTCCACCTCAACCACCGATGTCCGCTATCACCTCCATTTATATGACGGCACACCCGTAGACTCGTCCACCAATATCAAGACCTATGGAGACGGGCTTTTCCGCTCGCGCCTCAACGATGACGGTATAATTGCCGGATGGAAACTTGCCGTACAGAATATGCACGTAGGCGACAGCGTAGAAGTTCTCATACCATACGCCCAAGCCTACGGTACACAGAGCAGCGGCGTCATCAAGCCCTATACGGCACTGCGCTTCAACCTCCGTCTGGTAGACATCCCCTACTACGAACTGCCCGACTTCGACGAATAATACCCCCCTCGAAGCAAAAGTCTCGCCAAGGCTTAACGACACCGACCACACAATTCGGAGACCGATCCGATGCACAATACGGCGGCAGGCACACTCGGACACACAACCGATGCGCCTGCCGCCGTCAATTTACACACATCGCGCCAAGCCCATTATTCACGCCCCGACAACGCCTACTTCGGCATCACGGCATCACTGATGACAAAGCCGCAGACACACGCCGTGAACGTGAAAATAGCTTACGTAGTCTGAAAGAACTTGAAAAGAACAAAAAAGTTATCTACACCCTACGGCATTTTATCAACATTAGAGGCCCGCGGCGTTTGTACTTGTCCGATTTTTAACTACATTTGCGGTGCAAAAACGTGGAACATCGCGTTCCACGCACGATGCACCGATAGCCGAGTCCTCGTGCATGGCTCATTTTTCGACACACGATAGGGATGCAAAGGCGTCCAATAGACAAGTGCGGCAACCGATGCACAATATATTCCAAGGTATCCGAGAGCGGCGACTGAAGAATATATGCCATACATTTTTTCAGGACATATCACATAGTAAATATATGGGTAAAATCATTGCAATAGCAAACCAAAAAGGCGGAGTGGGCAAGACCACTACGACCATCAACCTCGCTGCCGGTCTCGCCGCCGAAGGCAAGAAGATACTCATCATCGATGCCGACCCCCAGGCCAACGCCACCAGCGGCTACGGCATCGACCCCGCATCGATGACATCGTCCATATACGAATGCCTGGTAGACGGCTATCCGTTGGACGGTTCGCAGGTAAAGACCTGTGTCGAAGGCCTCGAACTTATAGGCAGTCGCATCGACCTGGCCGGTGCCGAATTGGAGCTCATCAACCAACCCGAGCGCGAGCGCGTGCTCTCCAAACTTCTCGAGCCGATACGCGCCAAGTACGACTACATACTCATAGACTGCTCACCGTCACTGGGACTGATAACGGTCAATGCGCTCACCGCAGCCGACAGCGTCATCATCCCCGTGCAGGCCGAATACTTCGCCCTCGAAGGCATCTCCAAGCTTCTCAACACGATACGCATCATCAAGAAGCGGCTCAATCCCGAGTTGGAAATCGAAGGCTTCCTACTGACAATGTACGACTCGCGCCTGCGCTTGGCCAATCAAATCTACGAAGAACTGAAGACCTACTTCGCCGATATGATATTTGACACGGTAATACCGCGCAACATCAAGCTCAGCGAAGCGCCCAGCCACGGACTGCCCGTGCTGTTGTATGATCCCGAGAGCCGCGGCGCGACATCTCACGTAGCCCTGGCCAAAGAAATCATTGCCAAGCACGCCGCCAAGCAGTCTTAAACACCGAACATCTATTCGAAAACACCATTATGACACAGAAACATAGCGCCTTAGGCCGTGGATTAGGATCGCTCATCACTATGGACGATGTCCCCGCGCGTGGGTCCTCGGCCATCAACGACATACCACTGTCCCAAATCCAGCCCAATCCCGACCAGCCTCGCAGAACCTTTGACGAAGAAGCTCTGGACGAACTGGCCGCCAGCATACGCGAATTAGGCATAATTCAGCCCCTGTCGCTGCGCAAGACCGGGGCAGACAGCTACCAGATTATCGCCGGCGAGCGTCGTTTTCGTGCCGCCAAGCGCGCCGGGCTCACCCATGTGCCGGCATACATACGCACCGCCAACGAAGCCGAGCTCACCGAGATGGCCCTGATTGAGAACATCCAACGCGAGGACCTCAACGCCATCGAAATAGCACTGACCTTCAAGAAATTGCTGGACCAGTACAACCTGACACAAGAAAGGCTGAGTGAGCGCATAGGCAAGAAACGCGCCACCATCGCCAACTTCCTGCGCCTGCTGCGTCTGCCCGCCGAGGTACAACTCGGATTGCGCGACAAGCGAGTAGACATGGGACACGCGCGCGCACTGCTCACCATAGACAAGCCCGCACTGCAGCTCAAGCTGTACAACGAGATACTGCGCAAAGGTCTGTCAGTGCGCCGCGTCGAAGAACTCGCGCGCCAATACCAAGAAAACGATTCCGCCGCCAAGTCCGGCGAAGAGGCACACAAAGGCGCCTCACGCTACTCGGCCGGCGACTTCGACGTCCTGGGCAAACAGCTATCCTCGACCTTCAACACGAAGGTCAAATTCACCTGCAACCGCTCAGGCAAAGGACAAATATCCTTCCCCTTTGCCAACGACGACGAGCTGGAACGCCTCATCACAATGTTCGACTCGCTAAAACCCACAGCAAATTGAGCCGCCGGGTTGACATATTATTACGACTGACAGCCGTTGCCGTCTTAACGTTTATAGCCGCCGCCCCCGCCAAAGCCGGCAATCAGACGCCGACCGAGAGCGACACCCTGCGCATCACGGCCATGGAAAAGCCGATGACCGTCGAAGCGCCCATAGCCCTCGGCGACAGCAGCATCCTGGGCACAGACACCCTCAGCGTAGTAGGCGAGTTCGACCCCTTCGGCGACTACGACATATGGGAAGAGCGCGAAGTGGCCTTCAATCCCTCGCCCACACGAGCCGTCTGGATGTCGGCGCTGTTCCCCGGACTGGGCCAAATCTACAACCGGCGATGGTGGAAACTGCCACTCGTGGCCGGCGGATTTATGGGCCTTGGCTACGGCGTATCCTGGAACAACAAGATGCTCAAGGACTACCAGCAAGCCTATCGCGACATCATGGACAACGATCCTACCACTCGGTCGTACATGAATTTCTTCCCGCCCACCACCACCGAAGATTCGCTGGACAAGCAATGGCTCACCAACCTGCTCAAAAGCCGCAAAGACTACTACCGTCGCAACCGCGACCTCTGCATCATATCCATGGTCGGAGTATACCTGCTGGCGATGCTCGATGCCTACGTCGATGCCTCGCTGTCGCATTTTGACATCACACCAGACCTATCCATGGACGTACACCCGGCCGTAATACCCGATGCACGATCACGACTTCCGGGATTCGGACTCTGCTGGGCCATAAGTTTTTGACATACAACAGCAAGTCCACATCTCCACACATCCTAACCAACCATTACAGCAAAAAAACATTCCCTCGCCAATGTCCAAAATAAAGACACGCCTCATATCCGCCGCCGTTGCCGCCATCCTTGGCACCACGGCATCCTCTGCCGCACTGACAGTACGCTCCATAGCCGCCGACACCCTCAGCGCCGACAATATCGTCGTTCCCGAAAGTTTCGAGATCGATACGCACAAGATGATGCAGAACTGGTATCTGACCAACTACGCCGTACTCGACCGAAACGCCGACCAACGCGCCAACGTCCCCACCACAGACCAGGAATATATCGACCGTTTGCAACGGATGCCCACCGTCATGGAAATGCCCTACAACAAGATTGTACGCGCTTTCATAAATATGTACGTCGAGCGCAAGAAATCATTGGTCGAGTCGATGCTCGGTATGAGCCTCTACTATATGCCCATCTTCGAACAGGCCCTGGATAAATACGGCATGCCATTGGAGCTCAAGTATCTGCCCGTCATCGAATCGGCGCTCAACCCCACGGCAGTATCGCGCGCAGGTGCTACCGGACTATGGCAATTCATGCTGGATACGGCCAAAGGCATGGGACTCGAAATCAACTCGCTGGTAGACCAACGTCGCGATCCCTACCTATCCTCGGACGCTGCAGCACGCTACCTCAAACAACTATACAACAGCTACGGCGATTGGTCACTGGCCATAGCCGCCTACAACTGCGGCCCCGGCAACGTCAATAAGGCATTGCGACGCGCCGGCGGAGGCAAAAAAGACTTCTGGGAAATATACCCCTTCCTGCCTCGCGAAACACGCGACTACATCCCGGCATTCATAGCCGCCAATTACGCGATGACCTATTACAACCACCACAACATCTCTCCGGCACTGGCATCGCGCCCCATAGTCACCGACACCGTACACGTCAATAAGCGCGTTCACTTCCAGCAAATTTCGGACGTCATGGGCATATCCATGGACGAATTGCGTATACTCAACCCCCAGTATCGCACCGACGTCATCCCCGGAGACATCCATCCCTACGCACTCGTGCTCCCCAACATCCAAGCCTACTGCTACATAGCCAACGAAGACTCCATCGTCAACCATAATGCCGAGCTGTACGCACGTCGCGATGTCGTCGAGCCCTCCACCGGCGCCACCGTCACCTCCGGAGACGGCGGCCAATATGTCGAAGAAGTCATCGTCAAATACCATAAAGTACGTCGCGGCGAAAATCTGGCATCCATAGCACGTCGCTACGGTGTCAGTCAGAAATCCATACGACGCACCAACGGCATAGGCCGCCGCGTCCGCAGAGGCCAGACACTGCGCATCAACACCATAAAGCGTCGCTACGTACCCGCACCCGCTCAGGCCGACAGCACCGCCACAGCCGACAATAAGCCGCAAGTAGCCGCAACCGAGGCAAAGGACAGTATCATACCAGAAACCAAGGCCAACGAAACAGCCGAGCCCACGGCACAGACACGCCAAGTGACCGACGCAATGTCCAACGCCAAAGACAAAGACAAGAAGAAAGAACGTAAGAACTCGCGCAAAAAAGCCGAGAGCAAACCCGTCAAACACAAAGTGAAATCGGGCGAAAACCTCACCAAGATAGCCAAGCGCTACGGCGTCACCGTAGACCAACTGCGCAGCGCCAACAACATCTCCGGAGACGACATTCGAGCAGGACAGACACTCACCATACCCTCCAAGTCCGCCAAGTCCGGCAAAAAGGCATACAAGAAAAAGCGTCGTCGCCGTCGCTAATGATAAGCCACATCACAATCGCACATACACACCTTAGTCCCATATAATATTATGAGTACAAAAGTCCCGGCATCCGACCCCGATGCCATCTTCGAGCAAAAGACACAACCGCTTTCCAACCCGGCGGAATCCATTTCTGCGGCGGATGTCGACCCCGTAGACCTGCCCGAAAACGCCTTCCGCGAACTGGGCAAAGACGAGAGCTATCGTCCCGTGATGCACCCCGCGCGCCAATACGCCGAGGTCACACCCTACTCCGTCATCATGGGTTTGGTATTGGCCGTAATATTCAGCGCCGCTGCCGCATACCTCGGTCTCAAAGTCGGTCAGGTATTCGAAGCCGCCATTCCTATCGCCATCATCGCCGTAGGCTTCAGCAACTGGCGTAAAGTACAAAATCCTCTGGGCCAGAACGTCATCATCCAGTCCATCGGCGCCTGTTCGGGCGTCATCGTTGCCGGCGCCATCTTCACCCTGCCGGCACTGTACATCCTGCAAGCAAAGTTCCCCGAGATTTCGGTCAACTTCCTACAGATATTCTTGAGCTCGCTCTTCGGCGGCATCTTGGGCATACTCTTCTTCATCCCCTTCCGGCGCTACTTCGTCAAAGATATGCACGGCAAGTACCCCTTCCCCGAAGCGACGGCCACCACGCAAGTGCTCATCAGCGGCAACGCCTCCGGCGCTCAGTCGCAGTCGCGACTACTGATTGTCGCAGCCCTCATCGGCGGCCTGTATGACTACATCGTTGCCACCTTCGGCGTATGGTCCGAGACCATCACCACCACAGCCTACACCTGGGGACACGCCATAGCCGACAAATTCAAATTTGTATTCTCATGCAACACCGGCGCCGCCGTCCTCGGTCTGGGATATATTGTAGGCCTCAAATATGCCTTCGTCATCTTTGCCGGCAGTATCTTCGTTTGGTGGTTTATCATTCCGCTGATGGGCAGCGAGTTCGGCTCGGCCCAATTTGCCGGGATGATGCCCGACGAAATATTTAAGCAAGTACGCGGCATAGGCATCGGCGGTATAGCCATGGCCGGCATCATCGGCATCATCAAATCCTGGGGTGTCATCCGCGAGGCCGTGGGTCTGGCCTCCAAGGAATTCAAGGGCAAGACAGCTGCTCAGAAGCCCGTACGCTGGCAGTTGGATATTTCGATGAAACACATCACTTATTTCATCGCGTTGGCCCTGGTAGCCGTGCTGCTATTCTTCTGGCTCGGCGTCATACACACCTTCTGGCAGGCCGTCATTGCATGGTTGGTGGTTACGGTTATCGCCTTCCTGTTTACGACAGTAGCAGCCAACGCCATAGCCATCGTCGGCAGTAACCCCGTAAGCGGTATGACCCTGATGACGCTCATCATCGCCTCCGCCGTATTTGTCGCCATCGGCCTCAACGGCACCGGCGGCATCGTAGCCGCTATGGTACTCGGCGGCGTGGTATGTACCGCACTGTCCATGGCCGGCGGCTTTGTCACCGACCTCAAAATCGGCTACTGGCTCGGCTCGACACCCCGCAAGCAAGAAAGCTGGAAATTCCTGGGCACACTGGTGAGCGCAGCCACTGTCGGCGGCGTCATCCTGATGCTAAGCAAAGTCTACGGCTTTGGCGAAAACGGCCTGGCCGCACCTCAGGCAAGTGCCATGGCCAGTGTCATCGAACCCATGATGATGGGCGGCTCGACACCCTGGATACTATACATCGTCGGCGCCATACTCGCCATACTACTCAACTGGTTAGGCGTTCCGGCTCTGGCATTCTGCCTTGGCATGTTCCTGCCGCTACACCTCAACACCCCGATGCTTGTCGGTGGCTTAATCTCGTGGTTTGTAGGACGTTCGTCCAAAGACAAAGAAGTCTGCCGTCGTCGCAGCGACCGCGGCACACTGATATCCTCCGGACTTATCGCCGGCGGCGCCCTCTTCGGCGTATTCTCGGCCATCACCGTCCTGTGCGGACACGAAGCGCCCACCAACGGCGGCGAGGTCCTGCCCCAGGTACTCGGCATCATTGCCTACGCCTGCATCATCGCCTACCTGTATATATCCTCGCGCAAAGCCAAGTAACTGACGGACAAACGCACACAGCATAATACAACCTCCATGTCCCGGCGCATCCTGGCGCTGGCATGGCCATCCATAGCCACCAACGTCACCACGCCGTTGATGGCTATGGTTGATTTGGCCATCGTGGGACACCTCGGCGGTATGACATCCATCGGTGCCGTGGCTATGGGCGGCGCAATGTTCAATATGCTGTACTGGCTCACCAATTTCCTGCGCATGGGCACCTCGGGCTTCACGGCACAAGCCCACGGCAGCGGCGACAAAGACGCTATGTCCGGAACACTGGCTCGTGCATTGGCAGTGGCTCTGGCGCTATCGCTACCCATGATTGCCTTTTCGGGTCTTATTGCCGACGGGATGCAAGTATTTATGGCTCCCGAAGGCGGCAAAACCATCGAGCAGGCACGTCGATACTTCGGCACAGCCATTTGGGGCGCTCCTGCGGTATTGGCCACCTACTCGCTGTCCGGATGGTTCACCGGAATGCAGGACACGCGACCCGTGCTATTGATGGCCGTGGTGCAAAATGTGCTCAACGTCATACTGTCACTTGCGCTGGTCTATGCCCTGGATATGGATATCGAGGGTGTTGCCCTGGGTACCGCCGTGTCGCAATGGATAGGCGCAGCCACCGGGCTGGTCGTCAGTGCAAGGCTGCGACGGCGAGCAGTCTTGCCTCCGCTACGCAAAGCCATAAGCCGCGCCGGAGTTTCGCTCGGACGCTTTTTCCGCGTCAACGGCGACATCTTCCTGCGCACGTTATGCCTGGTGTGCGTCACCCTATGGTTTACGCGTCAAGGTGCACGCATCGGTGCCGATGTATTGGCGGCCAACGCCCTGCTTATGCAGCTGTTCATGCTTTTTTCGTTCTTTATGGACGGCTTTGCCTTTGCGGGCGAGGCTCTGGCCGGGCATTTCTACGGAGCCGGCGATGAAAATTCGCTGCGCCGCTGCGTACGTGCGCTACTACTTTGTGGCATAACGCTTTCGGCTGTTGTATCACTACTATATGCCGTTTGCGGCAACGTCATACTCGGACTACTGACCGATGATGCCACGGTCAGTGCCGCGGCAGCCGAATATCTTCCATGGGCCGCAGCCGTACCTATTTGCGGATTTATGGCCTTTGTCTGGGACGGAGTATTCGTAGGGCTGACCCTGACCCGGCAGATGCTGGCATCCATGGCCATCGCCATGCTGGTATTCTTTGCCATAGACGCCGGAATACCGATGCTTGGCCACACCGACACAACCAGGGCTCACAACGACTTGCTATGGATGGCCTTCAACGCCTACCTATTGTGCCGAGGCTTAGTCCAGGCCGTATTATTTGCTCGCAAATGTAACGAGCGATGCCACCGAGCTTAACCACAGACACAGTCATACATAATAGTAGGTATGCCGGCGCTTAGGAACTAATCGGGAAAGACCGAAAAATACCGACATATAACGATTGTACGTTTTACGGAGTATGCTTAACTTTGCAATCGGCAAAAAGGCTCATATGCCTTGTTATGCCGCCTTTCTACGAACCAAACGGCACATCGCCACACAACATAAATATGAGCGCTACCACAATCAGACGCATATTTGCGATAATACTTGTCCTGACAACCGTAATACCCGCCGCATTAGCCGTGCGCCTGAGCGGCCGCGTTGTCGATAAAGCCGATGGCGAGCCGCTGGCCTTCGCCTCCATAGAAGTCAATCCCGGCAAGCATGCCATGGCCACCGATGCCGACGGACGTTGGAATATGGATATTCCCGGCGGCAAATACACCGTCACGGCATCCTACGTTGGCTACGCCACCAAGAGCCAGACCGTTACGCTCAGCGATGCCGTCGCACTGGACATCCGGCTGGAGACCTCCACCACCGTCTTGGGACAAGTGACCGTCACCGCACGCGAAAATCGCGGTATGACCACCTCATCGCGTATCGATCGCTCGGCCATGGAGCACCTTCAGCCCACCAGCTTCACCGATATACTCGAGCTGCTGCCCGGCGGAATATCCAAGAACCCCGATATGAGTTCGGCCAACACCATTACGCTACGCGAAACCGGTGCCGTCAGCGCCACCGGCGAGCGCAGCTCGCTGTCTTCACAATACGCCACGACATCTATGGGTACCGCATTTGTGGTAGACGGAGCACCCATCAATACCGATGCAAATATCCAGGGCATACCCGGGTCTACAACCTCCGACCCAGAGAGTCAACGCGATGTCACCAACCGCGGCGTCGATATGCGTACAATATCCACGGACAACATCGAAAGCGTTGAGATTGTGCGAGGTATACCCTCGGCCGAATACGGCAACCTCACCTCCGGCGTGGTCAACATCAAACGTATAGCACGCGCCACGCCGTTCACGGCACGTCTGAAAGTGGACGAGTACTCCAAGCTCTTCTCCTTCGGCAAAGGTCTGGCCCTGGGTAAACACGTGCTCAATATCGATGCCGGATGGCTGGACAGCAAAACCGACCCGCGCGACAACCTCGAGAACTACAAGCGAGCCAACGCCTCGGTGCGCTCGCACCTGCACTGGGACGCCTCGGCCGTCACCACGCTGTGGAACATCAGCGCCGACTACACCGGCAGCTTCGACAACGCCAAAGTTGACCCCGACATCAACTACAACCGCGTAGACGATTACAAGACACGCTACAATCGTATTGCACTGACCTCAAATCTCAACTTCAATTTCAAGAAAACATTGTGGTTGAGTGCAGTACACCTTTCCACGGCATTTTCTTACCAGCACGACCGCCTCGAACGCACACTATTGGTATCGCCGCGCCGCGCCGCCGTGGCCCCCACATCATACGCCGCCGGAGTGCATGACGGCAAACTGCTGCTGGGCGAATACGTCGCAGATTACGTCAACGACGGTCAGCCGTTGAGTCTCTACCTCAAAGCACGTGCCGGCGGCGCCCTCGGTCCGGACGCGGCACGCCACGCTTGGAAATTAGGCGTCGAATACACTCTCTCGAAAAACATCGGCGACGGACAGGTCTATGACCTTGAGCGTCCCCTCTCGGCATCATGGCAGACACGTCCGCGCGCATTCAAGGACATCCCGGCATTGCACGTGGTCTCAATGTTCCTTGAAGACAACTTCACCGCCATGATAGGGCACAACACCCTTGAACTGCAAGGCGGTCTGCGCACCATCCAACTGGCCGGACTGCCCGGCGAACGCTATCTGAGCGGGCGTATATACCTCGACCCGCGCGTCAATGCCGTATGGCGTTTCGCGGCCAACGACAACGACTTCAAACCCTGGGTCGGCGGCGGATGGGGTCTGACAACACGTATGCCTACCGCTGACCAGTTGTATCCCCAGGACGTCTATCTGGACTTTATGCAACTGAACTATTACAACGCCACCGACCCGGCTCGATTGAGTCGCATCAATCTGCGCACATACATCGAATCACCCGTCAACAACGACCTGCGCGCCGCACGCAATCGCAAATGGGAAGTACGCACCGGCTTCAACTGGCGCGGCAACGAGTTCTCCATCACCTATTTTGATGAACACATGTCTTCGGGCTTCCGCTACTCGCCCCATTACAGCGCCTACGCTTACCGCCTATACGATGCCACGGCCATAGATCCGTCCACGCTCACGGCACCGCCCGTCCTCGAAGACCTGCCCTACACCGACACAAGCATCCTCGGCGGGTATTCGCGCGTCACCAACGGCAGCCGCATCGACAAACGAGGCATCGAGTTCCAGCTAAACACAGTACGATGGAAGCCCCTCGAGACCTCGCTTATAATCACCGGCGCATGGTTCCGCACACGATACAGCAACTCGCAAGATATGATGACGCCCGTATCCGCCACCATAGGCAATGTCGCCGTGAGCGACAAGTATATCGGCGTATATCCCACCGATGACGGACGCATCAACGAGCAATTCAGTACCAACTTCATGTTTGACACCCAGATACGCCGCTGGGGGCTGATATTCACCACCACTATCCAATGTCAATGGTGGCTCAAGACACGCCGACTGCGCCAAAACGGTGTTCCCTCAAAGTATCTCAGCGCCTACGACGGTCAATACCATACGTTCACCGAAGCCGATGCACAAGACCCGATGCTGCGCACGCTCATCATCAGCTATAACGACGACAGCTTCCGCACACAGACCGTAGCCCCGGCGATATACGTCAATCTCAAGGCCACCAAGAAGATAGGCAATTGGATGAAGATCTCGGCCTTCGTAAACCGCATCATCGATTACCTGCCCTCGTACCACAGCAACGGCATATTGCTGCGCCGATACTCATCGGCATACTTCGGAATGGAGGCCAATCTGACATTCTAAACGACGCATATCAGCAAAAACACAGGCGTAAATCACTAATAAGCAACACATACTACAACAAACACACTAACTATATGAAACTGATAAAAATCCTCACACTGCTGTGGCTCGCCATTGCCACGCCCGTACTTACATCCTGCGATGATGATCCCGGAGCACAAAATGTCGGGGTGTCCGTAATGCTCACTCTTCCGTCAGACGTGGACGCATCCGCACTGACGGACGCCACCTACACCTTCCACAACGTCTCCACCGGTGCGGACTACACCTTCGGCAAAGACGAAGCTCTGAACGTCCTGCCCGGATTGTATGACATATCCTTCGAGGCACACTACACCCTGCCAAACGGCAATACGGCCACCTTGCGTGCCAACGCCCAAAGCGTCAACATCAGCGCCGGACAATCGTCCATTACACTGACTACATACTCCAACATTGAGACCGACGACCTGATAATCTCCGAAATATTCTACACCGGCACGGTCACCTCCACCGGCAAACAATACCTCGGAGACCAGTACGTCAAACTCTACAACAACACCGACCACGTAATATACGCCGATGGTCTTACATTCTTCGAAAGCAAATTTCTGACCACCCAAAAGTTCAATTATGATCCGGACATCATGGGCGAAGCCATCACCGTAGATGCACTCTACACCGTTCCGGGCAGCGGCAAAGACCACCCCGTACAACCCGGCGAATACTTCATCCTCGCCGATGCCGGCATGGATCACCGCAGCGGCAACCCACTGAGCTTCGACCTCTCGCACGCCGATTTCGAGTGGTACGACCTCTCCACAAGCCCCTCGAATATGGATATCGACACCCCCACGCCCAACCTTGACAAATGGTACTGCTACACCAAGAGCTACTTCCTGCTGCACAATCGCGGATTTAAGGCTTACGGCATCGCACGCATACCCGTGGACAAGGAGACGTACCTCAAAGATTACTATTACACCTACAACTACGACAATGTGACCTCGGCCGGCACATTCCCGATGAGCCAGTCGGCCTACCGTCTGCCCAACGAATGGGTGGTAGATGTCGTCAACCTCAGCATCGAGTCCAACTACAAGTGGACCGTAACCGCTCCCGCACTGGATAGCGGATGGACGTACTGCGGCACCATCGACAAGGACAAGACACGCTACTTCCACGCCGTACGACGCAAACTGCTGCACCTCACCGAGGACGGTCGTGCCATATTCCAAGACACCAACAACAGCAGCGCCGACTTCAACGGACATGTTACACCCAGCGAAATCGAGAACCAAGGCACCGCCGTGGACGTCAGCGGCAAGACAGCCACGACACGCACTTATGACGGAATTAACCCCATAAAATGATCCGAATAAACACCTTTGCACTGGCGGCGCTGGCGACACTATCCGTGTCGGCGGCGCCTGCCGCCAAGAACGATGCCGTAACCTCCTGGGTGGGCGACAGCGTCCCGATGCTATATGCCACCGGCGGCAACAACCCGGCTCTGCGAGGATTTGCTCATCCCTACGGGCTGACGATACTCGGCATCGATTACGGCACCATGCGCCGCGACAGCATCATTGCCCCGCAACAGGGACGCGGCTTCGACCGATACGGCATAGGAGCCTCCACATACACACGCGTCGGCACCGATATGGTGCTCGAAGGTCACGCCTCGTACCACCGCGGCACCGCGCGCAAGGTGGTATGGAACGAAACGGCAGATCTGTATATGGTCTATCCGTATATGGCGGCGGACAGCGTCGGCGGAGACATACAGGACGAGACCTACGACTTCGGAGGATCGTACAGCGACCGCCGCGGACGTCTGCTTTGGGGCGCCTCGCTGGACTATACCGCCGGGCTGCATTGGCGCAGCCGTGACCCTCGTCCGCGCAACGTCACCGCCAACCTGCGCGCCCGTGCCGGCATTGCCTGGGCGCTGTCGCCCAAGGCCGTAGCCGGATTTGCCGCACGATACACGCGCTACAAACAGACGTCTTCTATAAAGTTTGAAAGCGAAATGGGCCAGGACAAAATATACCATCTTACCGGCTTGGGCACACAATATCAACGCTTTGCCGGCACGGGGCTGTCCACGCACTACAACGCCGACCTCTGGGGCGTCAGCATCGACTTGCGCCCGGACAGCATAGGCGGAACCGGGCCCTCGGCATCGTTCTCATACGACGGCATGGACATGAGAGTCCTGCTCATCGACCTCAACAAACTGCCTATGGCAGAAATCACAAGCTACGCCTTGGATGCTCGCGCCGGGTATGGATGGCGCCGCGGGTCAGACACTTGGAGCGTCATAGCCTTTGCCTCAACAAGCCTGCGTAAAGGCTCCGAGAATATCTTCGGCGACCCGGCCTCGGGCATATACCCACAAATAGGCTCCCTATCGATGTACCGACATCGCTTATACAACGCAGGCGCCGAGATGCTGTGGGTGATGCAGCGCGGTCCGCTATCGGTGTTCAGCGCGTGTCTATCCTCCCGATACCAACGCTCTATGCAGCTGTATATCAGCCCGCGGCAAAAGATGGAGACCGAGCGCTGGCTTACCTCGGCAGACCTGAGCGCCACCGTGCCGCTGAAAGGCCGCATACTGGGGCATCTCAATATCGGGGCAAGTGTCGCTCCGGTGCTGTCGCACCATCTCGAGTATACGGCCGCCAATGCACCCCACAGCCTGCACATGCTCACAATGTCGCAGTATGACGTTCTCGCCGCCGGCACCTCGTCCTTTGACGCGGCCGTAGCCGTGACAATCCCCGTAGGACGCATAGCACTGCGTCCGCAGGTTCGATATGCACACGGACATTATAATGGTATACGCGCCGACAGCGACGCTGTCGAAGCAGCCGTGACCATCGCTTTCTGACGGACAGACAACAACGCGACATCTTGCTCCTCTAAGCGACACCTCATTCCTCCCCAAGGCAACGAAACTTACAAGCACCTAATCTCATACATACGTAATTATGAACATCCTTTCAAAAAAAATCCTGATGTCGGCCACCGCCGTGCTTATGGCCTCGGCGTCCGCATGGGCCGCCCTGCGCCCGCTGCCCCTTGATACAGCGGTACACCGCGGCACTCTGCCCAACGGCCTGACATACTACGTCCGCGCAAACAACGAACCGGCCGGACAGGTAGACTTCTACATAGCCCAACGCGTCGGCTCGGTCAACGAGACCGAATCACAACGCGGCCTTGCCCACTTCCTGGAGCATATGTGCTTCAACGGCACTCGCCACTTCCCCGGCAATTCGCTCATCGAATACCTGCAAGGCCTCGGCGTCAAATTCGGCGCCAACCTCAACGCATACACCTCGACGGACGAGACTGTATACAACATCTGCGCCGTACCCTCGCAGCGCACATCCGCTCTGGATTCGTGCCTTCTGATACTGCGCGATTGGAGCCGCGACGTCACCCTCGACGATAAAGACATCAACGAGGAACGCGGCGTCATCGTCGGCGAATGGCGCCAACGCCACTCTCAGGCCTCCAACCGCCTGATTGAGCGTGCAGCTCCGCGCATTCTTGCCGGAAGCAAATACGGCAACCGCTTGCCTATCGGACTGATGTCCGTCGTCGAAAATTTCCCGACAGACACACTGCGCGCCTTCTACAATCGCTGGTACTATCCGGTCAATCAATGCGTCATCGTCGTGGGCGACATCAATCCCCAACACGTCATATCCGAAATCAAACGTCTGTGGGCCGATGTACCTCTGCGCGAAGACGCACGCTTCACGCCCACAACGCTGCCCTCCAATCCCAAGCCCATAGCCGTGGCCGTCAATGACGGCGAGCAGCCCACTCCGATGCTGATGCTGTACGTCAAGCACAGCGACCTGTCGGCCGACAGTGCACTCACCATCGCCGGACTGCGCCGCGAAGTGGTGTCCTCGCTGATGACCTCGATGCTCGCCGACCGTCTCGACGAAATCGAAAGCCGACCCAACGCCCCGTTCACCAACCTCGGCATCGGCGACAACTCAATGATGCTGGTACGCAGCACCCCGGCGCTGCTGATGCGCGCCGTAGCTCGTCCCGGACGCCAAGCCGAAGCCATGAGCCAATGGGCCACCGAGCTGAAACGTGCAGCTCGTCTGGGCTTTGCCAAGTCGGAATTGGAACGCGCCAAGACGGACTTCCGCGCCGACGAGGACTCGCGCTTCGCCACACGCAACAAGGTTACAAATACCGAGTATGCCCGTCGATATGTACGCAACTACCTTGACGGAGGCTCGATGCCCGATGCCGTTGCACGCCACAAGATGCTGCGCGGCGTTCTCGCTTCCATCACCACCGACGAAGTGACAGCATACCTACGCAGCATCATACGCGATGACAATGCCAATGTCACCATGCTGGCTTACATCCCCGGAACGGACAGTACCGCCAACGCATCCATTGAACAAAGCCTTGTAGACGCCTGGAGCGGAGTGGACACAGCCGCCCTCACCCCTTGGGTAGACAAGGTGGTGGACGCCCCGCTGCTGGCCAAGCAGCCCAAAGCCGGCAAAATCGTCAAGGACTCCGCCGGCCCGTACAACAGCCGTCGTTGGAAGCTGTCCAACGGCATCAACGTGGTACTCATGCCCACAGACTACAACCCCGACCGCGTAACCATACAAGGCTACAGCACCGGCGGTTTCGCAGCCAAGTATGACCCGGCAATGTTCGCCAACTACAAGATGGCCAACGAAATCATCGGCGCCGGCGCCTTCGGCGAATTCAACGCCCCGGCACTGCGCAAACGTCTCGCCGGAACCAATATCAAGAGCGTCATCGCCATCGACAAAAACGAGGAAACCCTCGGCGTGGGCACTACCCCGGCATCCCTCGAGACAGCCTTCCAAGTGCTGTACCTCAAGGCCACGGGCGCTCGCAAGGACAGCGCCGCTTTCACCGCCGCTATTGACAATCAGCGCATCAAGCTCGAAGGCAACCGCAACAACATCACCTATGCCATGGGCGACTCGATACACTCCAATGTATTCCGCGACCATCCGCTCGAGCGCAAACTACGCGCCGCCGACCTCAAGGACGTGGACTACGACAAAATTATGCAATTGTACCACGAGCGCTTCGATGATATGGGAGACTTCACCTTCTACATCGTAGGCAAGTTCGACATCGACAGCATTCGGCCGCTGGTATGCCAATACCTGGCCTCACTGCCCTCGGGCGAACGCGCCAAGCACCCCGAAAAGGAAGGCGATGTAGGCCTGGGATACATCCAAGGTCAAGTTACGAAGGTACTGCACCACCCGGCCGAAGTCAAGCAGGCTATATGCTACACATTCTATAATAACGACTCGCACTGGAACATCAATACAATGGTGGCCAGCCGCGCTTTGGGCTCCGTAGCCGGAAATCTTCTGCGCAAGGAACTACGCGAAAAACGCAGTTGGACTTACGGCGTCAGGACACACATTGGCATTCCCTCGCACCTCAACGGCGATGGCCGCGAGTATTTCATAATGCCGGTATACGTCCGCGTAGCGCCCGAAAACGCCAAGGAGACTATGGACATCGTAGACAGAATCGTCAAGAGCCTTTGCGATCCGGCCAACATCTCGCAAGAAGCCGTAGACCAGGCCCGCAGCTATATGTTCAAAAACTGGGACGAAGCCCAACGCGACAACGGATATTGGATGAGCGTCCTTCGCGGCATCGACTTCTATGGCCAAGACCTCAACGCCGATTTCCCGGCAACGGTTAAGGCTATGACACCGCAAAGCCTTGCCGAATTTGCCAAGAGCGTCATACCCGGTGCAAATCGTCTGCAACTGACAATGATGCCGGACTAATCTTCCGACACATCCCGATACGGCACGAGGCCGGCGCCACAAGGCGTCGGCCTCATTTTTTTCCGCTAAACATAAATTCTAAGGTATTCGTTAGCGGAAAAACAGGTATGTTTTTTGTCTGACAAAAACCATACCTGACAATATTTGGCGGCATCGCACGGCTCTTACTATCTTTGTCTCGGCATTTGCAGGATGCATCTTGCTCCACAGATGACGCCTCCTTAAGGTTACGCAATTACTCACAAATAAAAAAGTACTAAACGTGTATGAGATTTAGAACGCTACTCGCAGTTTCCACTTTCGCGGCAATGCTATCGTCCGTCCCGGCTTACGCCATAACCCCGGCTTCGGGATATTGTGGCGATGGTACCGGTACCAGCAATGAAAAAACAGTGTCATGGAGCGTCGATGCCAATGGGGTGTTGACTCTTTCCGGCCAATGGACCCCGGGCGCCAAAGGGTCCATAGGATATACGCAAAACTTCCTCCGCGAACCATACGGCCCCTGGAGCAAGGATATTGTCAAGATTGTCATCAAGAAAGGCGTAAGAAGGATTGGCTCATCGGCCTTTCGAGGCTGTTCAAAGGTGAAAGAGGTGGTCTTCGAAGACAAGGATAACCCTATAGAATTCAGCTATGACGTTTTCTATGGATGCGAGTCTCTGGAAAGCTTTACATTCCCGGAAAAAACCGACTACGTTGGCACCGGCATGTTCGAAAAATGCTACAGCTTGAAATCGGTCAAACTGCATCCGGGCATCAAGTGGATACCCCAGCGCTTTTTCAAAGATTGTTCAAGCTTAGGACCGGAGTTTATCCTTCCCGAAACAAACACATCTATCGGCCTCATGGCCTTTGAACTCTGTTCCAGCCTCAAAAAGGTAGTAATCAACGATGCATGCGAAGACATCGACAACCTCGCTTTCCGTGCATGCTACAACCTCGCCGACATAACCATCGGCAAGTCTGTCGCCGAATTCGGCGAGGGCGCATTCTGGAATACAGCCTACTTTAGCCAACGAGACATTGTCATACGCGATATGGCGACATTCGTCCAGGCCAAATTTAAGACATCCGAAACGGCCGGCTACTGGCCCACCTCGTCTCCCACATGCTACTACTCCAAGATCTATATAGGCGACAAAGACCACCCGGTCACACATATCGACATCCCAGAAGGCGCGACCATAATCCGCTCGGCGCACGCGCTCTTCAACATCCCCGAAGTCAAGTCTATCACCCTACCCTCGACAATGAAGACGCTAAACGGCCAGGCACTCCTCAGCAATGAAAAGACCTGGGACTTCATTGAATGTTGGGCAACCACGCCCCCGGATGTCGAAGACAGCGGCTTCGTGACCACCGCCACATACAACCGCTCCACACTATACGTTCCCACCGGCTCTGTGTCCGCATACAAGAGCCACAAAAACTGGGGAAGGTTCAAGAACATCGTAGGCAAAAACCGCAGTGAAGGCGTCGAGGACGTCACCGACAACGACACCAAGGTATATGCATCCAACGGCCAAATCATCGTCATAGGCGCCAAGGACGGCACGCCAGTGGAGGTCTATTCCATAGACGGCAAAAGCATCTACACAGGCGAAGACACCGCCATAGACGCACCCGCACGCGGCATATACATCGTAAGCGTAGCCGGCAAGACCACCAAATTAGCCGTCAATTAGTCTTAGTGACGACAATTTCACTTCTGTCGAAGCCTTACGACTGAATACAATATTAATTAGACTTCATATCAGAAGCATCACCCCCAAACACATCCTTTATGAAAAAGCTTCACTCCTTAGCTATGGCGACAACCATATTGGCATCCGCATTCGATGCCAATGCATACGATTTTTCCTCGGGCGGACTATTCTATAATGTGCTTTCCGAAACGGATGGCACGGTCGAAATCGCCCAAAACGAAAGCGGCATATATTCCGGCGACATCATCATCCCGGATGTCAAAGCCTATAACGGCAAAACATACAAGGTCACCCGTATAGGAGACTCGGCCTTCAAGCAGAGCGACATCACCTCGCTGCGCTGCGGCAACAACCTGACACATCTCGGTGCTTGGAGCCTTAGCAGCTGCACAAAACTCAAATCTTTATATATCACCAAAAGCGTGACCAATATCGAAGCTGACGCCGCCGCCGGGTGCTCTGTACTGAGAAACCTTGTCTTCGAACCGGGCTGTATGGCCGTAATCGGGTCGCGTGCCTTTGCCGACTGTCCCAAATTTACATGCCTGCTTTTGCCGCCTACCGTGACCTGCGAGAGTCGAGCATTCAACAGTTCGGCTTGTGCCGTAGAGTTTGTCGGTGACCTCAAATCCCTCAACAACGGCGTGTTTGCCAATGTCTTTCCGGCCTACGTTATGCTCGGCGCAGCCAATCCTCCGACAATCGGAAAGGAAAAGCCGTTTGATAGCAAGGCCAAATACTTCTCCACGCTGTACGTACCACGCGGAAGCCTGGACGCATACAAGGCCGACTCCTACTGGGGCACATTCTCCGAGATATACGAAAAACCTTTCGAATTGACAGTCAACGGCTCGGCCGAACGCGTAATCTCGACAAAAGTGAACGCCGCTCTCACAACGCACCTCACCTTCGATGCACGACAGGACGACTTCAACCCCTCAAAGCTGGGAGTGTACACCGATGATACCGACATCGTCGAAATCGAATACGTTTCCACCGATGATGACGGCAACATAAATTACAAAATTACGGGCCTCAAAGACGGCATCGCAAAAGTCTGCTTCCTCTACTACAACACAAACGGACTTACAGTCACATACATCTGCTACGTTTGTGTAGGCCATTTCGCCGCCGTACACGATGTTACAGCCGACACCCCTGAACCGACTGTATACGGCGTCTACAATCTCAGCGGAGTTAAGGTAGCCGATGGTGTATCCAAGAACAATGTCAACTCCTTGCCGCGCGGTTTATATATCCTTGTATCGTCACAAGGCGCCACCAAGCATATAGTGCGCTAATCCTCGGCGAAGACAACGGTCATATCTTCCGGCCGCACAACCTATGTGATAAAGGTGACACTATAATAATATACACCCGCCGTATTTACCCAGACAATCGTAAAAGCGGCCTATATGTGACACGCTACAGACATTTGAAGCGCGGCCGTAATTCAGGTAACAAACAGACATAAGACTGTATCGTAATTTTATTTATGGTACAGTCCTCTGTTATTTACATCAAGCCCGGAATAGTTCTCAAGCGATAAGCTTCATATCTCAACGAAAGTTACGCTAAAAATCAAATAGATACGGCAAAGGATCCTCTACAATTTAGCTGTGATATAGTCTGTGACTATCAAATGCGCCCCCATTATCCTAACAAAAAAATAGTTGCCTGCAAACGTCTTGCAAGCAACTATTGTCGGGGTGAGAAGACTCGAACTTCCGACCTCCACGTCCCGAACGTGGCGCGCTGCCAACTGTGCTACACCCCGAGCGTGTATTCTTGGAATTCAGGTCAACCATACGGCTCCGCCTTCCTTCCCGTTGGTGGCTGCAAAGGTACGCACTTTTTGCCGAATAAGCAAGATTTGGGACAACTAATTTCGTACGCTTCGCAAGAATGTGTCCGCTCGGGCACTGCTATCAATGGCGACCGGTCTTGTCGGCAATAAAGCGTTGCAGCAATCGTGCCCACGGAGCATCGTTACAGGACGAAATATTCTCCAAAATGCTCACCAATTGCTGGAAGCACATGTACGAGGCGGCGATGCCGGCTATATTTCCGGGCGTCACCCACGTGTCTATGGCATGGCACAGCACTATCACCATAGCCGCATATCCGAAGGTGCGTACAGCCTTACCCAGCCGATGCGATGACAAGCGGGCTTGCGTGCCGCGTACACGCCGGCTCAGCATATATGCCGTGACGACATCGGTGCATACCAAGACGGCAAAGACGCCCAGCACCGGGGCTATAGGCGCCAGCCATGAGGCCACAGCGCTCATTATCAATAGTATTGTATCTTTCATAGTTATTCGATAGATTTATTGTATTGTTTCGTTAGTCGATATTAGTTTCCGATTGAATTGTACTCTTCTTTGATTGGAGACATCAATTGTCTGCAGCTCCGGCCTTTGTCTTCTTTACGTATTTCAATGCTACGATTACGGCGACAACACCGAGGGCTACTGTAAGCAGCCACCATGGGCACCGCCGGGGGCGCGAAACTTTCTTTTGCGTCCTGACGGCAGTATGAATCACGGACGAGGTGTCGGACATCTCGATTTGTCGTACTTGTCGCCGATTGCGTCCTACGCGTGCATTGACTTTGGCTGCCGAAGCCGTGAGCGTTGCCGACCCAACTCGCAGGTTGACATCTTTAAGGCGCAGTTCAAGGTCGATAGAAATTGTATCACGTACGCTGTCTCGTATGGCTACATGCTCGACTTTCTCGGCGTGGTAGGCGTCCTGCTCTGTAACGGTCTCATGCTTGGTCCGACATGCGACATTGGCAAGCACAAGGGTCGCTATGGCGATATAAGGGATATGACGTCTCATAGCTCGGCATATTCTTTGGTGGCATCGAAACACGGGCACGCCTTGGGCGCAAAGTCGCGATGTCCGTATATACGAGCATCGGGGTAGCGGCGGCGCAATTCGCTCAATAAATGCCGCAGGGCAGTGCGTTGCGCGGCTGTGCGCGTATCCTTGGGATGGCCGGCGGCATCAACGCCACCGACATAACATACGCCTATGGAGCACCGATTGAGGCCGCGGCAATGAGCGCCGACAAGCGATTCGCTGCGTCCGCGCTCCACCGGTCCGTCTCGGCGTACCACCCAATGATAGCCTATGCAGGCAAAACCACGGCTACGATGATAGCGGTCGATATCGGCAGCGCTCACGTCACGGCCCTCCGGCGTTGCCGAGCAATGCACTATAATGTGCGTAACCTTGTCCAAAAGCTTCATCTCGGCACTTGCGCATCCATATCCTTCGGCCGGAATTGTGCATTTCTGCATTTCTACATTCTCAGGCAGTGCCGAACCCGTTTCGACCTTTTGCGTTGCGCCTTTTACGGCATCTTGTGTTGTGTCTTTCATTGTATTATGTATTTTGGTGATTAATAACGGAGCGACAAAAATTCTGCCCCTATTGTCGTTGCAAAGTTAGCATCCGAAGCGCCTCACGATACTGCCGATGACGCCT
>ERZ808245.312-NODE-312-length-26355-cov-7.030418_pt1 | contig 26355 bp, 9 predicted proteins | sample MGYA00521243_ERZ808245 | MGnify/ENA primary metagenome ERZ808245 (study PRJEB31516, sample SAMN03275576) | gut metagenome | biome: mammalia-associated habitat; material: feces | host: Papio cynocephalus | place: Kenya | collected 2012-07-07 ... | reverse complement strand
TCGGTTCGCACCACGAGAATCCCGAGGGGGCGAATCCGTCGACGGTGTTCTTCTGTGACTTCGCCTCCGCCGGCGACACCTGGCGGCGGGACGACCACTACCGCACCTGGTTCCCGATCGAATACGGTCCGTTCGAATGAAAAGACTTCTGCACACGGCGGCGGCTCTTTCCTGCGTTCTTTGCGGAACGCCTGCCGCGGCGTTCGACCTCCGTTCTCCCCGGGAAGGCGAGACGGTTTCGCTTTTGAGCGTTGCGCAGCAACGCTTCCTGGCTCTGCCCGCCGAAGCCCGCCGCGAAGCTTTCACCAACGCGGCGTTTCGCACGGCGCTCGCCGCGGGCAAGTGGCATCCCTGTCCGGTCGAACTGGCGTGGACGCGTTCCGTGGACGCGTCTGCCTTGCCGCCGGTGTACGCTGTCGAGATTCTGCGCGAACGGGACGGATTCCCGGTCGCCTGTCTGCGGACGGCCGCGACGAACGCCGCGATCGACAATCTGGAAATAGCCACGGCGTACCGTTGGCGGGTCGTCCCCGAACACGGCGGCGTTTGCGGCGCGGCGCGCGAGGGGCGGTTCGCGACGGCCGGGACGCCGCCGCGGCTTCTGCGCCTGGAGGGCGTCTACAACACCCGCGATCTGGGCGGCTGGATCGGGCTGGGCGGACGCCGCGTGCGCCAGGGGCTGGTGTTCCGGACGGGCGGCCTGAACGACAACGCGCGGGCGGAATACTGCACCGAGGCCGAACGCGCCGCGGCGGACACGAACGGCGTGCGGCGCGCGCGCGAGGCCTCGCTCCGGGCGAGCCTGTCTCTTTGGGCGTCGCGCACGAACGAATGGCGCGGCGCGAAAATGCTGTCCGTCGACGTGGGGCGGAGCTGGACGCTTTTCCGCGTGCCCGAGAACGTCTTCGCCCGTGGCGGAGAGGAGGCGGCCGCGGCGCTCGACCGGATACCCGGCACTTTCCTCGGCATTTCGGCCGAGACCGTCGAAATGGACGAGAAGGGGACGCACGTCTTTCCGTTCGACACACGCGAGCGGCTTGTTCTCTGCCGCGCGTTCGACGCGCCTGCGGACGGTTTCGCGATCCTGGGCGCGAGCGCAGACTGGTTCTGGAGCCTGTACCTGAACGGCGTGGCGGTCGCCGATTTCCGTTCCGGCAACAACGGCGACCCCGGCGACGCCGGCTCGAACCGCCTGCCGGTCGAAGTCCGGGAAGGCCGCAATCTTCTCGTCGCCGTCGTGAAGCACGGCATGGCGGGATGCACATGGAGTTGCCGCGGATTGGAGCCCGGAAGCCCGGCGGCGTTCGCGGCGGACCGCCTGGCGCGCGACCGCAGGCTTTTGGCGGGCTTGCAGCGCGTGGTGAAGGGGCATGCGCGCGGCGCGGACTTCGTGACGGACGAGGGACGCCGGCAGATGCTGGACGGGTTCGGCGTGCGCACGGAGATCGATTTGCGCACGGACGAGGAGACGTTCGGGCTGGACGGCTCGCCGCTCGGACCGCGCTGTCGCCGGGTGCACGTCTCGTCGAACGCCTACGAGGGGATGAAGACGCGCCGCGGGCGAGAGGCTTTCGCTTCCGCGTTCCGCCTGTTTCTCGATCCGTCCAATTACGCCGTGGACTTCCACTGCATAGCCGGGCAGGACCGTACGGGGACGTTGTCGTTCATCTTGCTGGGGATCCTGGGCGTCTCGGAAGACGATCTTCTGCGCGACTGGGAGGCGACGGCGTTCTGGAACAAGTCGACGCATTTCCGGCACGAGAACGCCATCGACCGTTTGCTGGCCGTTTTCGCGGCGTTCGAGGGAGAGACGCTGAACGACCGAATCTGCGCGTATGTGAGATCGTGCGGTTTCACGGACGCGGACATTGGCTTTTTCCGCAAATTGATGTTGGAGGATGAAAAATGAAGAAGAGGTGTCTTGCAATTGTCTTGGTCATTGCGGGCGGCGCCGCCCTCTGGGGGGCGCCCCGGCGCGTTTGCCTTTTCACGCCGGCGGGCGGCGAAAGCCGCGCGCTCGCGATCGACGGCTGGTCGGCGAAGGCGAACGGCGAGCCTGTCCCGCTGACCGTTGGCGAATACAGGTGCGGCTTCCACCGGTTCAACGAAGGATGGACGTTCCCGGGATACGATCCGCGCCGGCGCAACGAGGTCGTGATGACGGGATCGTTCGAGGTTCCGGAGGACGGAGAGGTCTCGGCGGGGCTTTCGGGCGATTGGTTTTACGACCTTGCGCTGGACGGGAAGACCGTCTTCTCGACGGGCAGCGGCGGCAACGGAACGAGCGAGTACGGCTATTGGAACAAGACGGCGAAGTTCCCCGTGTCGGCCGGGCGGCACACGCTCACGGTCACGCTTCGCAACGGAATGGGCGGTCTGATGTTCGCGCTCGGCAAGCCGGAGACGCGCCCCGTCTTCGTGAAGGAGCCGGTCTCGGTCGAAGACGCGCTCGCGGCGGCGCGACGCATCTGGGCGAGCGACGTGTATGAACGGAACAATGCGAAGCGTCGCGCGGACATGGCCGTCGTCCAGCGCGCGATCGACATGACGTCTGGCGCGGACTTCGGCAAGGCCGTGCGCGGCGACCGGAGCGCGGAGCTGTTCGCGAAGGCGCCGGCGCTCGCGGTCATCGACGCGGCGGTCGACAGGATTCTCGCGGAAGTTCCCGCGGCGAAAGTTGCAAAGGGCACGGTCGCCGTCTGGTACTACTACGACATGGGGCATGTCGTGAAGACGCCCGGCGGAACGGTTTTCGGCATCGACATCAGCGGACCGCGCGACGCCGAAATCGCGGACATCCTCGATTTCGCGCTTGTCACCCACAACCACGGCGACCATGCCTCCGATCGCGTATTGCGGGCGATGCAGAAGAAGGGCGGTTTCGCCAACGGCAAGCCTGTCGTCTCGTCGTTCATGTATTCGCCGTGGAACGCGCGCACGCCGAAGACGTACACGTTCGGCGACTGCACGGTCGAGACGGGCGTGACGGACCACAACGCCTACTGGACGGAGTCCATGACGCCCTACAAGGTGACGTGCGGACGCGGGGCGGACGCCGTCACGCTGCTGCACGCCGGCGACGGCTGGGACGGTGCGCAGCTCGCGCGTTTCGCGCCCGTCGACGTCGCGATCTGCCACGTTTGGCCCTTCGACGGGCACAATGCGGAGAAGACCGCATCGGTGCTGAAGCCCGATCTTCTCGCCGTTTCGCATGCTCAGGAGATGAGCCACGGTTTCGGTCCCGGCCGCTGGGACTGGGCCGCCTGCGAGGAGGAGGCCCGGCGCGCGACGGCGGCAGGCACGGTGATCTATCCGGTCTGGGGCGAGAAGTTCGTCTGGCGCAAACAATCGCTGAAGCCCTCGCTTCTCGCGAAGGAGTTGCCGGCCGGAACCGCCGCGGCCGATCCGGCGTTCTGGGCGGGCGTGCCGGGCGCGCGGCTGATGGACATGCGCGAGAAGTACGTCTTCCGCGGCGACTTCCCGCAGACCGTGAAGTTCGCATGGGACGCGCAGAACCTCTACTTCCGCTACGAGGTGAAGGACGACGACATCTTCCACGCGGCGCCGGAGAAATGCAGCAACCTCTATGCCTTCGGAGACACGATGGAACTTTTTCTGCAGCCCGACGGCGCGCGCGCCTATTGGGAGTTCCACTTCGCCGCGTCGGGACGGGCGGGCGCGATCTGGTTCCCGTCGCGCGGCAAGCGCATGCCGGAGCACGTCCGCTACCTGCCGTTCGACGGGCTGGCGAACGCGGTCGCGGTCGACGGCACGCTGAACGACGACAAGGACCGCGATGAAGGCTGGTCGGGCGTCTGCACGATCCCCTGGAAGTCGATACAGATGAAATTCCCGGCTTTCAAACCTGGGACCCCGCTGCGGATCCAGGCGACAGGCGTGGTGTATTCGCGCTATGCGCGCGGAGAGGAGAAGCAGCAGCTTTTCCACACGCCCGGACTTGTTTGCGACCCGCATACGATGGAGGACTGGTGTGTTCTGCGTTTTGAATAGACCGAATCCGGTCGCGTGCGCCGTCTTCGCCGTGGCCCTGTACGGCGCCGCGGTCGCGGCGCCCGGGTCGTGCGGCCGCTTTGCCGATCCGTTCATCGGAACGGAGGGAACGGGGCATGCGACGCCTGCGGCATCGTATCCGTTCGGTCTTGTCCAGGCCGGACCGGACTCCGGCTGGAACGACTGGGCGCACTGCTCGGGCTACCGCAAAGACGACGATGCGCTGATCGGCTTTTCCCAGACACACCTGAACGGAACGGGCGTGCCCGACCTCGGAGACATGCGCTTTCTGCCGTACACGGGCTCCGTCGAACGCCGTGAATGGAAAGTCCGGAAGGACATGGCGCGTGAAAAGGCGGAGCCGGGGTATTACGGCGTCTTTCTGCCCGACGAGGGCCTGCAGGTCGAGGTCGCGGCGCTTTCCAAGTCGGCGGTCTGGCGCGTCACTCCCGTGAAGGACGGCACGGTCCACCTGTTTTTCGATCAGGAGGGATGCATCGGCGATTTCGCGCCGTATCGCGACGTGACCTTTCCGCAGGGGTTTGTCCGCAATGACGGCGACCGTGCGTTTGACGCGTATTGCCGCCGGAACGGCTGGGTGACGGATCGCGACGTGTATGCGCGGTTTGCTTTCTCGCATCCGTTCTCCGTCGTTGCGGAGTTGCCGTGCGAAGGACGGGGAAATGCGGTTGTACGCCGGGTTTACGACTTTTCGCTCCGCAAAGGCGAGACGTTGGAGATCCGGCTTGCGCTGTCGGCGTCGTCGAATGCGGCGGCGCGCCGGAATCTGGCGACGCAGCTCGCGGGCAAGTCGTTCGCCGCTGTGCGCGCCGAGGCGTCCGCCGCGTGGGAGGCTGTCTTTGTGCAGGTCGAGCTGAAGGGCGCTTCCGAAGAGCAGAGGAGGAACTTCTACACGGCGCTCTACCATCTTTGCCAGCAGCCGAACGATCTGGCGGACGCGGGCGAACCGCTGCGGTGTTCGACGCTTTCGATGTGGGACGTCTTCCGCGCGGCGTGCCCGTGGTACGCGCTGATGAAACCGGACGTGACGGACGGCGTCGTCGCCTCCTGCCTGCGGCAGTACGACGAGACCGGCTATCTGCCGGTTTGGCAACTCTGGGGGAAAGACAACCACTGCATGATCGGCAACCATGCCGTGCCGGTCGTCGTCGACGCCTATTTCGCCGGGCGCTTGAAGGACCCCGAAAAGGCGTATCGCGCCGTGAAGGATTCGCTGACGAAGGACTTTCCGACGCGTCCGAAGGACGATTTCGCCGTGCTCGACAGATACGGGTATTATCCTTTCGACTTGATAAAAGGCGAATCGGTCAGCCGCACGCTGGAGTGCGCCTACGACGACTCCTGCGCGGCGCGGTTCGCCGCCGCGCTCGGCAAGACGGCGGACGCGGCGTTTTTCGCGAAACGCGCCGGGAACTGGCGGAACGTCTTTGACGCCCGGACCGGCTTCATGCGAGGCAAGGACGCGAAAGGGCGCTGGCGCGAGCCGTTCAGCCCATATGCGCTCGGACATGGCGCGGACACGGCGAACGATTTCACGGAGGGCAATGCCTTCCAGTATTCTTGGCACGTTTTGCATGACGTGCCGGGGTTGATCGCCGTCATGGGCGGCAAGTCCGCGTTTGCGGCGAAGCTGGACGCGCTCTTTGATGCGCCCGAAACGGTCGAAGACATGGGAACGGTCGCGGACGTGTCGGGTCTCATCGGACAGTATGCGCACGGCAACGAGCCGAGCCACCATGTCGCCTATCTGTACCAGTATGCCGGGCGTCCCGACCGCACGGCTGAGGTCGTGCGCGAGATTTTCGACCGCTTCTATGCGCCTAAACCGGACGGTCTCTGCGGCAACGACGACTGCGGGCAGATGAGCGCGTGGTATGTTTTCTCCGCGCTCGGGTTCTATCCCGTCGATCCGGCTTCGGGTGAATACGTTCTGGGCGCGCCGCAACTGCCGCATGCCGTGTTGCGACTGCCGAACGGGAACGTCTTCACGGTCCGGGCGGCGGGTCTCTCTCCGGCGAACCGGTACGTGCGGTCGGTCGCGCTGAACGGGAAACCTCTCGACGGGTTCATCTTGAAGCGCACGGATGTCCTTGCCGGCGGCGAACTCGTCTTTGAAATGTCGGCGGGACATTTGGAAGGCGACTTGCCGGCGGAAGAGAGGGATGCATTCCGCCGCGTCGTGAAATATAAGTGATTTTGGCGCAAAACCGAAGACGAAATATGTTATACTATACGATGTATCTCAATCCAAGAAGAAACGCAGGAGGCTGTGATGCATAAATCGACAATATTGAAAGCGTTGGCCGCGTCCGCAACCCTAACCGGGGGGGGGGGGGGGCTATTTGCTGAAAACACGACTAATATAGTCGAAAATGGAAATATAGTTGTGGCTTACAGAGATGTCGGCGAGTATACTTGGACCGCGCCGGCCGATATTGGCGGCGCCACGGTGCTGATTGTCGGCGGCGGCGGCGGCGGGGCCGGCGGATCCGGCGCGGGCGGCGGCGGGGCCGGCCAGGTCATCATCGCCTCCAACCAGACGTTCAAGGCGGGGACCGCGTATGCGCTCGCGGTCGGCGCCGGCGGCGCGGGCGGCATGGGCAAGAAGTCCGGCGCGGCCGGTTCCGCCTCGTCGTTTGACACGTTCACGGCGGACGGCGGCGGCGCGGGCGCCCCGCAGGACACGAAAGGGTCGGCAGGCGCAAATGCGGGCGGAAGCGGTCCGAGGGATGATTCCGCAGCGGTGTCGGGTTCTGGCAAAACGGCTGTCGAGGGTGACGTCTACTGGTATGGTGGCCATGCGGGTGGCGCATCGAAGCCGCGCTCATTATGGGCCGGCGCGGGTGGCGGCGGCGCATTGTCGGACGGTGGTTCGGCGACGACGAAAGGCGTTGGCTGCGCGGGCGGCGACGGCTTGCCCTTGGACATCACAGGCGAGATGGTCGTCTACGCCTGCGGCGGCGGTGGCGGTGTCAACGGCACGGCCGACACGACGTTCGGCAAAGGCGGCTCGAACGGCGTTTCGGGCGGCTCGGCGACGGCGACGGGCGGCGAGGCCGGTCTCGCCAACACGGGCACGGGCGGCGGCGGCGGCTCGTATTACGATCAAGCTTTGAACGGCGGCGCGGGCGGCAGCGGCGTTGTCGTGATTCGCTATCCGCTGACCTCGACGTATGCCGAAGTGACAGGCTTTGAAGGGCTGCTCGATGGCGACGCGCATGGGGCGACGATAGCAAACCTCTATCCGAAGAGTGCGGCAGTCCTTTACGCGACGGAAGACGGCGCGAACTGGACGACCGAGCCAATCACGTTCAACACGAAAGGTACGCACACGATCCGCGTGAAGATCTCGGCGGACGGGCTGAAGGATTTCGAGACGTCCGTCACGGTGTCGCTGACGGACGAACCGGGCGTCACGGACGGGTCGGTGGCGCTTGTCGATCCGACGGGCGCGAGCACGCCGGCCGCACCCTACGCGACATGGGCGACGGCGGCGAATGACCTGCAGACGGCGATTGACGCGGTGACGGCGGGCGGCACGGTGTATGTCGCGAACGGCACGTATGCGCTGGAGAAGACGCTGACCGCCAACAAGACCGTCACGATTCGCGGCTTCGATCGCGAGACGGGTGTGGCCGATCCGGAGAAAGTCGTGCTGGACGGACAGGACAAGGTGCGGTGCGTCAGCGTGCCGACGGGCAATCACAAGCCGGTTTTCGAAGGCTTGAAGTTCTACCGCGGTGCAAATGCCGGCGGTGTGGGAGGCGGGGCGTCCGTGCACGGGCCTGCCGCTGCCGCCGTGCCGGATCGTCCGGGCGTGACGCCGAGCTTCGTCAACTGCGTCTTCGAGAACTGCACGGCGAAGGAACAGGGCGCCGCCCTGAACGTGCGCGGGAGCGTCTACCTCGCGAACTGCCGTTTCACGGGCAACAAGACGACGAGCGGCAGTTACGGCAACACTGTCTCCGTCAGCCCGGATTCGGGCAAGAAGCAGGCGGGTGCGGCCATTCTCGGTTGCACGTTCGAGGAAGTCCAGGCGGCGATTCCTGACAACGCCTGCACGCTCGCCCTGCGCGGCTACTGCAATCTCGTCTCGAACTGCGCGTTCACGACGTGCGGCAAGGTGGGCGTGATCGTTTCCGACTCGGCGAACGCGAACGCCGAGAACACGGTCATCGTCAACTGCATCAGCCTGGACGCGGGCGCGCCCTTCCTCGCGCCGATTGCGGGCACGACCTACGGCGGCGTGACGCTGCGCAACTGCCTGGTCGCGCGCGGCGCGGGCTACGGCGTCGTGACGGGCGCGGGCAAGACCGTGATCGACAACTGCACGATCACCGGCAACAAGAAGGCCGGCGTCCGCGTCACGGCGGGCACGGCGGACGCGTCGTCGGAATGCCTTGTCCGCAACACGATCGTCTGGAACAACAACGGCGCGAAGGCCGATTTGGATATTGGTTCGAACGCGTCCTACACGGAAACGACGAGTTCGACAGGCTGGGACGGCACGACATCAACGGCGACGTCGAATACGTCCGATCCCAGGTTCAAGGATGCGGCAAATGGCGACTGGACATTGCTGCGGAAGTCTCCGCATGTTGACCAGGGAACGGTGCTGGACTGGATGGATGCCGCAACGCGCGATCTTGCGGGAAATCCGCGCGTCGTGAAAAACGGCAAGTCGCTTGCGAAGCGCCCTGACGCGCTGCCGGATCTCGGCTGTTATGAGAACATGGAAGGCCGCGAGGGTTTCAGTCTCATCATTCGCTGATTTTCAGACTAAGGAGTACGGTTGACATGGCATTGAAAACTATCAAGCGTTGGGGTGCGTTGCTCGCGGCCGCGGCGGTTTTCGCCGTCCACGGCGGCGAAGCGGCCGGTTACACGGGCGGCAACATCGGCGTCAAGGGATGGAAGCTTCCCGTGACGGCAGAGCAGATCGCGCGGCCGTTTCGCGTCACGTTCAAGTTCCGCGCGACGGGGACGAACCCCGCGTCGAAAGGCCACCACTGGGGGCTGGACTTCACGGATCGCGACGGCAACGCCGGCAAGCTCTACACGGGCGGCACGGGCGTCTGCTTCGACCTGAAGTCGCCGGGCGGGAACTGGCTGACCCGGGGTCAGGTGACGGCGAAGAACGTGAACGTGCCGGTCGGCGCGGACGCGCCGTGGGCGACGTTCGAGCTGAAGGCGACGGACGTCGGATTCACCGTGCGCTACAACGGCGAATACGCGACGATGGAGACGCGCCGGATCCTGCCGCTCAAGAAGCTGGCGCTCTACCACTACAACACGGCACTTGAAGTGAAGGATTTCACGGTCGAGCCGGTTGACGTGCAGGCGGATGTCGCGGTCGGGCCGCCGACGTTCCGGGCGGCGTTCGACGGCACGTTCGACGCCTACGGCGCGGACGGGAAGAAGATCGCGCCGTCCGCCGACCGGGCGAGCGCGTTCTCGGACGAGGGGGTGACGGGGAAATCGCTCGTCTTCACCGACAAGGGCTTCGGCGGAAACCATCCGCACCTCGTCTACCCGATCTCGAACGCCGTGTCGTCCGCGCAGGGCGGCGTGATGGCGTGGGTGCGGCATCCGTCGCGGGGCGGCGCGCCGATCCGCTTCCTGAACGCGGAAGGGCAGCAGATGCTGTCGCTCAGCACGTCGGCGAACGACGACTGGGCGCTCGTGCACGTGGCGATGGAAGGGGGCAAGACGCTCGCGTTCCAGCGGCGTGTCGGCATGGGGGCGAAGCGCGACGGCGACTGGTTCCATCTCGCGTTCACGTGGCGGCCTGACGGCGTGGCGTTGCTCTTCATCGACGGCATCCCGTTCGCGACGACGAGCGCGTCGGGCGAGCGCTACCAGTGGCCGGTCATCGGCAACCGCCTCGGCGAGATCGCGCAGGTTCGCTTCGAGAAGTTCGCGCGCGGGGAGGGCAACCAGAACTACGTCTCGGACGTGCGCGTCTACCACCGCACGATCGGGCACAGGGAGATCGACGACGTGTACCGCCGGGGCATGCCGGTCGACCTCGTCTTCAACGAGGCGGCGTATCCGGCCGACGTGCCGATGCAGGTCACGCCGACGATCGCGCCCGGCGGCTGGTTCCGGCGTCCCGCGCCCTACGAGGGCATGGGCCTCACGAAGGCGCTCGTCGACCTGAAGATGACGATCGCGCGCTACGAGCCGGTCTACGGCGACAAGAAGAATCCGAAGCGCGTGACGGGCTGGAAGAAGGTCCCCGTCGCCGGCGGCGAGACGGTCTACCGCAACCTGCGCGTCCACGAGGTGCAGGACGTGCCGTGCGACACCATCACGCTGCCGGAGGGCGAATACGCGCTCACGTGCGAGGTTTCGCACCGGCGTCCCGACGACGGCGGCACGTCGCGCTTCGTGCGGACGCTCTGTTTTGACGTCACGAAGAACGTCGACCTGACGACCGTGCCCGCGACGAAGGAGCCGTGGAAGCTCGGCGAGCAGGTCGTTGACCGCGTCTTCGACCGGCCGGACGACATGGAGCTCAAGAGCGGCGCGGTCGCGATGCGCGAGACGGACGCGGGCCGCTACCTCGAAGTCGGCGCGGCGGGCGGCGAGCGCGTCTCGACGGTCATCGACTTCCCCGAAAGCGCGCTGGGCCAGCCGTGCGTCCTCGAGGTGGAGTGGCCGGACGACAAGACACGCCTCATGGGGCTCTACATGCACCGCTACACGGGGCCGAAGGGCGTGGAGAACCGCGACCGTCTGCAGTGCGGCATCCAGGCGGGCGACTCGTATCCGAACACGGGCAAGATGCAGAAGAGCCGCTTCTACTTCTATCCCTCGACGGCGAAGATGCTCTTCGAAGTGCGGACGCTCGCGGGCGGGCGTCCGGCGGCCGTGCGCGCGCTGCGCATCTGGCGCATCGCCGAACTGCCGCGCCTCGCCGTGCGCAAGCCGACGGGCTACAAGGCGCGCTCCTTCGGGCACATGGACGAAGACCAGACGGTCGACAACAACTTCAACCCCGAACACACGAAGCGCAATTCGGCGAAGACGACGGACGAGATCGTGAAGTACTGCGCCTACACGGGGCAGAACGCCTTCCACTACGCGCTCGTGCGCTACTGGTTCACGCTCGGCCCGGTCGAGGGGGCCCGGTGGACGGGGCTCTATCCGAAGAACCAGGGCGACCTCGGCTCGACGGTCGCGGCGCTCGGCCGCAACGGCATCGACTACTACGGGCGCATCTACCTGCGCAACGCGCCGCAGGGCATGCGCTTCCGCGAGACGGACTGCAAGTACTTCGAGCGCGGCTGGCTTCAGGTCGACCGCGAGGGCAACATCAACAAGGGCTACGACCGCAACGTGCAGTGCAACATCGGCAACCCCGACCTGCAGGACGCCCTCATCGGCTACTTCGCGGACTTCGTGCAGCGCTACTCGACGCGCGGCATGGCGGGCGTCGACTACGACCTCATCGGCGGCTGGTTCGGCGCGTTCGCCGGCCTGCAGTACGGCTACGACGACTACAACGTCGCGGCGTTCCAGCGCGACAGCGGCGTGACGCTGCCGGCGGACTGCGCCGTGCCCGCGCTCGTCGCCGACAGGCTCGACGTCACGCGCGCGCCGACGCCCAAGGCGGCGTATCCGAAGCGCCACGACTTCCTGACGGACACCAACTCGACCGTGCGCGCGAAGTGGCTCGCGTGGCGGGCGGGGCGCGTGACGGACTACATGAAGAAGCTGTCGCGGCGGCTGCGGGAGGCGAACCCCGACTTCACGATCTACGTCAAGGTCGGCTCGGCGCTCATGGGCATGGGCGGCAACAACCTCGAGACGCAGTACACGGATCGCGGCATCGACGTCCCCGCCCTGATGAAGATCCCGGGGCTGAAGATCGGCGTCTCGCGCGGCTACACGGGCCACGCCTGGAACCTGTTCCGGGGGCTGGACGAAGGCGACTCGCTCGACAGCCTCTACGACGCGAACCTGCCGCTCTTCAGGATGGTGAAGGAGCAGTATGGGGCGTGGCCGACGGCCGCGTCGTCCGGCGCCTACTTCGAGACGTTCGTGAAGACGCTCGACGACGTGAACTTCCGCAGCTACTTCCAGGACCAGGACGTGAAGCCGTGGGGGCGCTACTTCCTCAAGGAGCCGGCGTTCTGCGTCGGCGTCGGCGACGCGCTCAACTACCAGATCGGCGACCAGCCGCCGGGGATGCTCGGCGCGGAGGACGAGACGCGCGAGTTCTGCCAGGCGTACTGCGCGCTGCCGGCCGTGCCGTTCACGGACATGGGTGGCGTGACCGACCCGGTCGTCGGGCGCTACCTCGTCACGAAGGAAGGCACGTACTTCTACGTCGTCAACATGCACCACACGCCGCAGACGGCGGTGCTGTCCGGCAAGGTGAAGGCCGTCGACCTCTCGACGGACGAGACGGACAAGTGGAAGAAGATCGAGCTGAAGCCGTTCCAGCTGCGGAGTTTCTTCGCGCCGGGCGCGGCGCAGGCGTTCGGGCCGCTGACGGTGAAGCTCTCCAAGGAGGCGAAACGCTGCTATGACGGCCGCATCGCCGAGGTCGGCCGCGTGCTGGACGCGCTGGAGAAGGCGGGCGACGACGTGGCGGAGGCGCGGGCCGCGCTCGCGGCGGGCAAGGCCGCGTTCGCGCGCGGCGCGCTCTGCGAGGCGCACCGCCAGTTCTACCTGCAGCCGATCGAGAAGGCGTTCATCGCCTTCGGCGACATCGCGAACCGCACGGAGCAGCGCGCCGACCGCGCGAAGGGCGTCGTGCGCATCGACTGCGGCTCGAAGACGTTCACGCGCGCGGGCGGACGCCTCTTCTCGCCCGACCAGGCGTGGGACGGCAAGACCTACGGCTACCTCGGCAAGGCGATGCGTTCCTTCCGCGAGACGCGCAACATGGAGGCGGCGACCGACTGTCTCGAAGTCTACAACACCGAAAGCTACGACGTGGACGGCTACCGCTTCAAGCTGGCGCCGGGAACCTACCGGCTGCGAATGCTCTTCCACTGCGGCTGGGAACCCGACTGGCGCGCGGACTGGTGGCTCTTCGACGTGACGGCGAACGGGCAGGCGCTCGCGAAGCCCTTCGACCTCTACAAGGCGGTCGGCGGCGACATCAACAAGGCCGTCGTCTTGGAGAAGGACGTCACGGTCGGCGCGGACGGGCTCCTGACCATCAACTTCGTCCATGTGCCCGGCAAGGGCCGCGACCATCGCGGCCAGTCGGCCTACCCCTGCGTCCGTTTCGTCAACGCGATCGAGGTGCTGAAGAAGTAGGAATCAAAAGGAAAAATTCTCACATGAAAAGACTCGCATTTCTCGTTTTCGCCTTCTCGCTCCTTTCTGCGCGGGCGGAACTCCCTCCGCTCGCCGGTGACGGCATCACGGACGACACGGCGGCGATCCAGGCGCGGCTGGACGCGGGCGCGCCGTGCGTCTACCTGCCGCCGCCCGCCGACCATTACGTCATTTCAAGGACACTTGTGATCCGCTCGGAACAGGAGCTGCGACTCGACCGGTGGACGCGCGTACGGCTGGCGCCGCGCAGCGACTGCCCGATGGTCAAGAACGCGGACTGGGAGAAGGGTAATGTCCGCATCGCGGTCACGGGCGGCGTCTGGGACTTCGACAACACGAACCAGACGATGAACATCCGGGCCGTCTACACGGATGACGAGTCGCTGCTGGACAGGTACCTGACGCCGGCCCAGAAGGCCTACCAGACGGCGCACTGGCCGCCTTCGCGCAAGTTCAGGCGGGAACGCTACCGTGGCAATGCGTTCTACTTCGAGAACGTGCGTGAGCTGAAGGCGTCGGGCCTGACGATCCGCAACCCCGGAACCTACGGCTTCCAGATGTGCAAGGTCTCGTATTTCACCGTCGAGGACGTGGCGCTTGACTATCGGACGTGGAATCCGCAGCCGGTCAATCTTGACGGCATTCACCTCGACGGCGGATGCCATCACGGGCGGATCGCGAACATTCGCGGCACGGCCTATGACGACATGGTGGCGCTGAACGCGAACGACGGCTACTGCGCGGCGGAAGAGAGCGACATCTCGGACATCGACATCGACGGCGTCTACGCCGAGTACTGCCACTCGGGTGTGCGTCTGCTGTCGGCGGGCGCCGCGATCAGCCGCGTCACGATCCGGAACGTGCACGGCAACTTTTACCGCTATGCCGTTGGGTTCACGCATTTCTTCCCGGATCGGCCGGCTTCAGGCGTCATGGACGCGATCAGCGTGGCGGACTGCCATGTCGGGAAATGTGCGCAGCCCGCATGCCTGTGGCCGCTTGGCGAAATGCCCCTCTTCTTCTTTGATGCGCCGATGAAAATCGGACAGGTTCGCTTCTCGAATGTCACGCGCGCGGAGCGTTTCGCGTCGCAGGTGCCCACATTCAAGATTTCCAGGGGCTGCACGATCGACCGGCTTGTGCTGGAGGACTGCCGTTCGGAAAGCCTGGCCGACGGACCGCTTGTCGACTTTGTCAACGAGGGCGAGGTGAAGACGCTCGTCCGCCGCTGAACGACGGGCTAATGCTGTACGCGAAACCATTCGTGCAGAGGCACGAAGCGTTCCGTCCAACCTCCGTGTCTCCGTCCCTCCGTGTGAGATCTCTGTGGCTCTGCGTGAGACATCCAAAGACATTCAAGATGTAAAGGTAAATCCAAAATGAAAGGGTCTGTATTTCTCATGGCGGCGGTCGCCGCGCTGGCCGCCGTCGCGGACGGGCGCGCCGCCGCCGTGCCGGAGGCGACGCGTCTTGTGGCGCGCGCTCTCGACCTGTCGTCCGTCCGCAACCGCAGCTGGTGCGACAGCGAGACGGTGCGCGGCTGGAACGCGACGCCGGGGTGCGTGGCGCCGGACGCCATCCCGAACGGACGGATGGACGCCTTCGGCATTCCGTTCGCGGTCGTCAACGGCCACACGGCCGGAGGGAACGATCTCGTGCTGCTGTCGGCGGAGGGGCTCGGCGGCGCGCCGCGCCGGGTGTCGGTTGACGTCCCTGCGGGGACAGGTCCCGGCGCGCTGGCCTTGTTGCACGCGGCGGGGCGAGCGGCGCGTCCCGGTACGCCGCACGGCCACATCCGCTTTGTCTACGCGGACGGCTCGACCAACCGCGTGCCCGTCATTTCGGGGACGGACATCTCCGACTGGTGGATGGGCGCGGGCGGCACGAACGCGATCTGCGCCTACCGGCAGGGCGACGCGCCGCAGCCGATGCGCGTCTTCGCGAGCGTCTTTCCCCTGCCGGAACGCAAGCCGCTGGCGGCGGTTTCGTTCGAGGTCGGCGATTCGCCCGGCGCCCTGTGGATGATTGGCGCGGTGACGCTGCTGAAGGAGCCGGTCCGCCTGCCTGACTGGCGACCGCCGTGCAGACCCGTCTGGCCCGCGTCCTCGAAAGCCGTGATCCGGCAGACGCCCGAAGGCGTGCGGTTCGAGAACCCCGTCATCCGGCGCAACTGGTCCGACCCGACGGTCTGGACGGACGGCGACCGCTGGTATTCGGCGGCGACCGGCCTGGAGGACACGCTCGCGAGCGCCGATCTCGTCAACTGGACGAGCCTCGGGCGCTCGCCCGTCCCCGAGGAGGAGCGGCGCAAGGCGGCGGCGTGGACGACCTCGACGTCGTTCTGGGCGCCCGACGTCGTGAAGATCGGCGGCCGCTGGCTTCTGTACTGCACGGTCATGGAGTCGTCCGAGAAGAACCGCATCGCGGCATTCGCGGCGGAGAGGCCGGAAGGGCCGTTCGCCTTTCAGGGCTTCGTGCGGGGTTCGGAAGGGACGGGCATCCCCGACCTGTGCGTCGATCCCGAAGTCGTCGTGGACGCGCGCGGCGACGTCTGGCTCTTCTCGGGCTCGATCGGCGGCATCCACCGGGGGAGGCTGACTGCGGACGGGCTGCATCCGCTGCCGGGCTCGCGGCTGGCGCGCGTGACGGCGGACGGCATCGAGGGCGGGTATCTCTTCCGTAAAGACGGCTGGTGGTATCTGTTCGGCTCGACGGGACATTACAACGAATGGACGTACGCGGTCAACGTCGTGCGGTCGCGCACGCTGGACGGCGTGTTCGTCAACCGGGCGGGCGATCCGGCGACGGCGGGGCATTACGAGAAGATCCTGTCGTCGGCGGAAGGCGACGCGATCGACGGCCCCGGCCACAACGGCGAGATCTTCACGTTGCCCGACGGGCGGACGTACATGTTCTACCATGCGCATCGGCGCAGTCTGATGCCGCGTCCCGACGAAGCCATCCAGATTCCGCGTCCGACGTGCCTGCAGGAGATCTTCTGGGACGCGGACGGCTGGCCGCGTTTCAAGGACGGCAAGCCGCAGCTGCTGGAGCGGCTTCCGCAAGAGGAAAAGCCCCTGTTCGCGAATCCCGTCATTTCGCCGAATGGGCCCGACCCGACGGTATGGGACGGCGGGGACGGCTGGTTCTACGCGCTGACGACGCCTGTGGAAAAGATGCACCGCAGCTGCAACCTCACGGACTGGGAGGATGTCGCGCACGATCCGCTCGTGCCGTCGGCGCGCGCGGCGCTGACCAACGTGACGTCCGCCGTCTGGGCGCCGTGCGTCGTGAAGCTCCAGGGCAAGTGGCTGCTGTATGTGTCGCTGTTCGTCAGCAATGAGGACTGCCGCATCCCCGTCTTGGCGTCGGACCGTCCCGACGGGCCGTTCTCGTATGTCGGCACGGTGATCGACAGCCGCAAGATCGGCATCCTCAACACGATCGACCCGTGCGTGCGCGAGGCGGACGGGCGCGTGTGGATGTTCTTCGGCAGCTGCCAGGACGGCGTCCACCGCATCGAACTGACGCGCGACGGGCTGTCCATGAAGCCCGGCGCGAAGATCGTGCATGTCGCGGGGCGGCGCAACGACGGGACCGACCTGTTCGGCGCGCCAGGATGCTGGGAGGGGGCGTACGTCCTGCCGCGCCATGGGGCGTGGTGGCTGTTTCTCTCGGGCGGAAGATTCGACAATGGAACGTACCATCTGCTTGTCGGGCGCGCGGAGACGATCGACGGCACGTTCCGCGACCGCGAAGGGAATCTGCTGACGGCGGGCTTGGCGCGTCCGATTCTCTCGTCCGCGCCCGGCGACCGCTTCACGGGGCCGGGGCACAACGGCGACGTCTTCACGGACGCGGACGGGCGCGACTGGATGTTCTTCCATGCGCACGACGCGGCGCTGACGAACGCGCTGGACCGTCCGATGCTGCTGCAGGAGCTGCGGTGGGGCGCGGACGGCTGGCCGTGTTTCGAGGAGGGGCGTCCGCAGCCGCTGGAAAGGCGCCCGAAGCTCGGCGGCACGGAGGCGGACATCCAGCGCGTCATCGACGCGAGCGCGGGCGGCACGGCGGTCGTGCCGCCCGGCGTCTACGACATTGGCGCGACGGTCTTCGTCCCGTCGGACACGAAGCTGGTCTTGAAGGGATGCCGTCTGCGCATGCGCGATGGCGCCGTCTGCCCGATGTTCCGCAACCGCACGGACGCGCGCGGCGACGCGCGGAACATCGTCATCGACGGCGGCGGCACGGCGGTGCTGGACGGCGGGCTGCCGAACGGGCTGGACGAGTCCACGAGCGGCAAGGACGGGCGTCCGCACGTCTCGGAGAATCTGACGCTCTTCTTCACGGGCGTGGACGGGTTCTCCGTCACGGGGCTCACGGTCCGCGACCAGCGCTGGTGGGCGCTCATGTTCCTCGAGTGCGCGAACGGGCGGATCGCGGACATCACGTTCGAGCTGACGCGGCACGCGCAGGACTCCTATGCGCCTTGGCGCAACCAGGACGGCATCGACCTGCGCGTCGGTTGCCATGACATCGCGATAGAGGACATACGCGGCGAGACGGGCGACGACCTCATCGCGCTGACGGCGCTCGATTCGCCCTGGTTCGAGCGCAGGTGGGCGCGCCCGGGGCGCGACCGCGCCATCCGCGACATCGCGATCCGCCGCGTGAGGGGCCGCACGAACCAGTGCGCGCTCATCCGGCTGCTCTCGCATTTCGGGCAGCCAATCCACCACGTGACGATCGAGGACGTCGTGGAGGACTCCGTGCCCGGACGGCACAACCAGTCGCAGATGGCCGTGCGCATCGGCGACCGCCTGCCCGCCTACTACGGGGACGACGCGCGGAACGCGCAGCGCTTCGGCGACATCCACGACATCAGGATCGACGGGCTGGCGACGCGCGCGCTGTCGGCCGTCCACACGGACGACGGCGTCCGCAACCTGACCGTCCGGAACGTCCGCCTGTTCGGCGACGCGGGCAGCGTCTGGACGGGCGGCACGTTCGGTCTCGACATCGCGCCGTTCATCTATCTGCCGGCGCGCGAAGGCGAAGTTCGCCGGTCGACGCTGACGCCGGGCAAGATGGAGGAGTGGGGCGTGCCGCGCACGGACACGGTGCGGCTGGAGAACGTGCTGTTCGACGGCGTGGCGGTCGAGGCGGAGCCGCACAACGGCGAGGCGCTGTTCCGCTTCCGCCGCGCCGAACTCGTGAACTGCCGCGTCCGCAACTGCCGCGCGTCGGCGGGGCGGAAAATGTGCGACGGCGACCCGCGCGGCACGCTGGTCTGGGAAAGAGGGCTGCTATCCAAATGAAGATAAACACAGAGCGGCCTACGGCCGGGCGAGGCGAGGTGACAGGGAGTTTCGCTTCGCGCAGTTCTGTCGGCTTCGTCGCCCCCTGTACCATTTGTTTCTAACCTAAAAATCGCAGTTGAGAATCGAATGTCTCACACGGAGGCACGGAGACACGGAGGAGTGAGCTGATTTCAAGTCGATTTGAGCAAGCAGCTCATCCCGTCTGCGGGTCTGTCTGTTCACCCAACGGGTGAAAGCGCGTACTGCGTCACGAGGCATGATATCTTGAAGAAACTCCGTGTCTCCGTGCCTCCGTGTGCGCTTATAAAGATTCGGGTGAATTTCAACTGCGATGTTTGGGTTAAAAGGTCTCTCTGCGCCCCCTCTGTGCCCTCTCTGCGGCTAAGACTTGAAAACGAAGCCTGCCGAGGTCACTCCGAAGCCTCCTTCAACGGCTTTTCCACTTCGTTCCTTAGCCGCAAGGCGCGGCTCCGCCGCTGGCGCAGAAGGGGCGCAGAGACTAATCCTTAAAACCTAAAAGAAATGGAGGTAGCTCCACGGTTGACTTACGCGCAACCGCTTTGGTATACTTTCATCCACAAACGGCTGTATTGCAAACGCTCGTATGGCAAACGGCTGTTTGTCAAAATTTTGAGGGCTTTGCGTGTGCGTAAAATATAAGCACGTCGTGCGCCAAAAATAAGAAACTTTTTGATATAATTCACGTATGCGAAAAATCCTCATGACACTTGCGGCTCTGACGCTGGCGGCGGCCACGGCAGAGGCAACCTATTCGGTGGGCGACCTGAAGCGCTGTCAGGCGACGGCGGGCGGCTATGCCCTTGCGAACGGCGGCACGGTCGCGTTCAAGGTGGCGGACGCGGACGGCCCCTGCGAGATCTCGTATCGCTTCCGGGTGACGGAGCGCCTGCAGAACAAGTCGGGGTATGCGCTCATGCTGACGCTGGAGAGCGGCGACACGCGCGCGCTCGTCTCGATGCGCGACGCGAAAGTCTGCGAATCGTACTTCTACCGCCACGGCAAGAAATGCGGCGGGCCGCGCTACACGGGAAACGCGGCGCATGCGGATGGCGCATGGCACGAGCTGAAGGTGTCCGTCCTGCCGAAGAACCTCGTGGTCATGCTGGACGGGCGCGAGGTTGCGGTCGGGCAGCATCCCGGCCTCTGCCCGGTCACGTCGTTCAGCCTGCGCGCCTACGGGGTCGTCGCCGAGGTGGCCGACCTCGCCCATGCGACCGTTCGGCTGGAGCGGCCGAAGACCGTCCGCGAGCCGACCCTTTCGCTGGACGAGGTGCCGCCGGAGCTGTCCGAGCTGGCGTTGACGAACGCGCTTTCGTCGCAGGTCGGAGGCCTCATGTTCTGGGCGCGGGCGAAGACGAAAAACGGGCTGCTCTTCAGCCTGAAGCGTGGGGCGAAGGAGGTCATCCGGGCCAGCCTGAACCAGAATCCCGATGCGCGCGCGAGCATCTGGGTGGCGCGGACGGACGATCCGCGCGGCCTCAACTACAACCGTTCGTACGTCGGGCGGAGCGGCGACTGGGTGCTCGTCACGCTGACCTGGAACGCGGACGGCGAGGCGCGCTACTTCATCAACACGCTGCCGTACTGGGTCTGCTTCAATCCTGGCCAGCGAAGCCCCGCGTTCCTTCACGCCGACGTGGACGGCATCGACCGGATCGCCTTCCCGAAGGGACAGGCGCGCACGTGCGAGATTCGCCGTCTGCGCATTTTCCGCCGCACGCTGACCAATACGGAGGTCTGGAACGAATACCGCCGCTTCATGCCGGTCGATCTCGTGATGAACGAGTCGGTCGTCGATGCGGAGAAGCCCGTCGAGGTCGCCGTCCAGATGGCGCCGGGCGGCTACTACACGAAGCCGTGCCCGGTGCAGCTTGACGCCTTCGAGAAGGCGACGGTCGACGTCGGTCTCGCGGTCTTCGACGCGAACGGCGCGCGGCTGACGGGCGCGTCGCGGCGCGTCGCCGTGAATGCCCCGGTCGACGTCCGGGTGCCGGCGTTCGCCTATCCGAAGGGGAACTACCGGCTGCAGGTGACGGTGGACGGCTTCTACACGCGGACGCTGGGCTTCACGGCCTACACGTCCGACTACCGCCCTGACGTTTCCGGCGGGGACTACGAACGCGGCGAGCTCATCTACGAGCGCTATCCGCACGCGGACGATGCGGACATCCTGCGGCAGGGCGCCGCCCAGATGCGCCACACGGCGATTGGCGACTACATCGAGACAGGCGACGACCAGACAGACCGCATTTCCTTCGAGGTCGGCTTCCCGGCGGACGTAAGCGGCGAGCCCGTCGTCCTGGAGATCGAATGGCCGGACGACCGCGACCGCCTCGCGGGCTTCTACATGTACGCGCCGTGCGGCGCCAACCGCGACTACCTCCAGCAGGCGATCTCGTCGGGCTACGAGATTCCGCTTTCCGGGAAGATGCAGAAGCAGACGGCCCTCTTCTGGCCGGGCTACACCAACTACCTCTTCGAGGCGCGCACGCTCGCGCCGAAGATGCCGGCGGCGGTTCGCGCGCTGCGCGTCTACCGCATCAGGGGCGGCCGGCTGCCCGCGAACGACGTTCCGACGCCCGACGGGCTGCCGGGACGGCATTTCGGCTTCTACGACGAGGATCAGACCTTCCTCAACAACCTCAACGCCCATGCGGCGAGCAAGGGGGCGCCCTGCGCCGTGCGGACGAACGCGCGCTTCCCGTGCGCCGTCGCCCGGCAGAACTTCGAGCTTTTCCGCTACTTCGACTACATCGGCATGGACACCGTCTCCGAGCCCGTGTGGCGCTACCACATCACCTATTTTCCGCTGGAAGGGCAGACCGGCAACAGCCTCTGGCCTGGCGGGTCGCTCGGCTGGGTCTGGAAGGAGTGCGCGAAGCAGAACAAGCGCTTCATCGCCTCGCTCAACTACGGCAACCTGCCCGACGTCAAGTTCGCGGAACAGATCGACGGCGACTACCTCGCGCAGGGCATGGAGATGCTCGACCGCAACGGCGACCCGGTGCCGGGCTACCTGGAGGGCAAGCGGACGGCGAACCCGTGCCATCCGAAATGCGTGTCGCTCTTCCTCGACTACCTGCGCAATCCCGTCCGAAGCTACGCCGATTCGGGGCTGGCGGGCATCCAGTACGAGATCACGACATGGGGGACGTGGAAGTCCCTTGAGAACGGCTACGACGACTTCACGACCGGCAAGTTCGCGAAGGACACGGGACTTGGCGTGCCCGCGAAGCTCGAAGACCGCTATGCGGAGCTGACCGGCCCCAAGCGCGCGGCGTGGCTGAGTTGGCGCGCCGAGCAGGTCACGGCGCTCGTGCGGGCCGTTCGCGGAATGCTCGACGAGATCAATCCCGCGCTGGCGCTGGAGTTGATCGTCCCGGCCGACAAGGAGGAGCGCTACGTGCAGCGGGGCATCGACGTCGAGGCGATCAAGCGCATCCCGAACGTCGTCTTCTGCGTCAACCGCACGCCGACGCAGGCGCGGCATGACATGCACTGGTCGCGCGAGGAGACGACGCTGAACGAAGACCTGTACGACTTCGCGAAGTCCGATGTCGCCGACCTCGCGGTCAACGGCGCCGTCGCGTCCGTCCGCAGCGCCTACACCTACTTCGAGACGTTCGTCAAGACGCTCAAGGGAAAGCCCTACAACTGCTACTTCGAGAATGCCGACGCCAAGCCGTGGGGACGGCACTACCTGCGCGAAGCCGCGTTTTCGCTCGCGGCCTATGACATGCTGGAGTACACGAGCGGTGCGCAGCCGCTCCCGTCCGTCGCCCGCGAGGCCGAGACGCGCGAGTTCGCCAAGGCGTTCAGGTTCCTGCCCGCCCAGCCGTTCCAGACGGTTGCGGGGCTGCGCGACCCGGTGACGATGCGTTACCTGAAGACGAAGAACGGCACCTACTGGTATGCGGTCAACGTCTTTCACGCGCCCGTCACGGTCAAGACCGACTTCGGCGAACGCTTCCGCACGGAGCTGACCCTGAAGCCCTACGAAGTCCGAAGCGGCCTTGTCAGGAATCGCGCCATTGACGTGAAGGGGCTTGAACTCGTCTCGGTCGATCCCGAAGCCGTTCGGTTCTACGAGAGGCGTCTCGCCGACCTGGAGGCCTGCGCCGCGCGCCTGGCCGCCGCCGGAATCGAGGTCGGAGAGGAACGTGCGCTTCTGGTGCAGATTCGCGGTCTCATGAGGCGAAACGTCTGGGGCGAGGTCTACCGCCTGTCGTATTCGCGGCTCATGAACCAGATGCTGAAGAAAAGGGACAACATCCGGAACGTGCTTGCTGAACAGGAAATGGCGAAGACGGGCGCCTGGCGGGTGAACTGCGGCTCGAACGCCTACACGGTGACGCCGGACGGTCGGCTCTTCATTCCCGACCGGAGGTTCGACGGACGCTACGGCTACGAGGGCACGGGCGATCATCATTGCGCAAGCCGGGACGTGACCGGCATTCACGGTACGGATGTTCCCGACGTCTTCAAGACGGAGGCATATTGGCTCGGCGCCTATCGGTTCAAGGTTCCCGCCGGCAAGTACCGCGTGGTTATCCACATGAAGTACGGCTTTGAACGCGGCTTTCAGGGCGAGAATCCCCTCGTCTCGTCCGTCGCCGTCAATGGGCGGACGTTCTGGGACAAGGTGGACTTCCGAAAGGCGCAGGGCGGCGATTTCCGAAAGGCCTGTCGGCTCGTCGCCGACGGCGTTGAGCCGAACGCAAAGGGCGAAATCGAGATTGAGTGGCGTCCCGGCGAGAAGACGCATCCGTCCGTCCCGCTCGCCAACGCCATCGAGGTCTTGCCGCTATGATATCGGTGATGTCTCCAAATGCGGGGTGAGGCGCGGAGCGTCCCGGACATTCTCCGTGTCTCCGTCCCTCCGTGTGAGACCTCTGCGGTTCTGCGTTGAAAGAAGATGTACTGGGTGCAAGAATCGGTCGCAAAGGGCGCGAAGCGCTTCTCTCGCGAAACTCACATTGCCCCGCGAAGCGGCTCTGTGTTTCCCGCAAAACATTCATGCTCCGAACGTAAAGGAAAACGATAGATGAAAAGACTTGTGTTCTTGTTGGCGGGGCTTGCCGCGTTTGTCGGTGCGAGTTCGTGTGTCGCTGCCGTGACGAATGAACCGTGCGCACGGTGGATCGCCGTCGCGCCGGGTGTGCCGCGCCGCGCGGCGACGGCGTTCTTCGCGCGCGACTGGATTCTGGGCGCGGACATCCGGCGGGCGACGCTGCGCACGTCGGGACTGGGCGTCTACGAGTTGACGGTCAACGGCGTGCGGACGGGCGATCCGAACGCGGTTCTGCGTCCCGGCTTCACGACGCCCGGCAAGACGCGGCAGCTTGCGACTTTCGACGTGACGGATCTCGTGCGCCGCGCCGACGGACGGTGCGCAATCCGTGCGTTTGTCTCCAACGCCTGGTGGGGCGACGCCTGCACGGGCGTCGCGAACGGCGAGCCCGGCTTCTACGCCGAACTGGAGGTCGCGGACGGCGCGGGCGACGTGCGCCGGCACGGCACGGACGGGAGGTGGACAGGTTCCTGGGCGGGGCCTGTCCAGACGGCCGGCATCTTCGAGGGCGAGGACTACGATGCGCGCGCGGCGAACCCGCCCGACCCGACGGTGTCCGTTCGCGTTCTCTCCGAGGCCGTTGGCGTGTTCCGTCCCGAAGAAGACGCCGCCGTCGTGCGGCGTGAAGATCTCGCGCTGCGGCCTGTCGCGGCATCCATCTGGCGGACGAATGAGGTGACGGGTGCGGACGCGGCGCATGACGGCAAGATCGTGGCGCGTGCGGCGGATTTCGCCGCCGGAGACATCCGTCTGGCGAAGGGCGACATGCTGCTTGTGGATTTCGGACAGAACGCGGCGGCGCATCCGCGCCTTTCGTTTTCGGGCGCGGCGGGCGTACGGGCGCGCATCCGCGTCGCCGAAATGCTCAACGACGGGAATGGCGCGAAAACGCGCAGCAACGACGGCCCGGAGGGCAGCCTCTACCATGCCAACTACAAGACGGCGCGCAGCGAGATCAACTATACGTTCGCGGGAACGGGTGTCGAGACGTACCAGCCCGCGTTCACCTATTTCGGCTATCGGTATCTCTCCCTCGTGGCGGACGGCGATATCCGCGTGCGGTCGATTCTTTCCGTCCCCGTCACGTCTGTCCGGCGCGAACTGGGACGCGGCACGGTCGAGACGGGGCATGTCGGGGTCAACCGGCTGATCCAGAACTGCGAGTGGGGGATGTACTCGAACTACCTCTCGATTCCGACGGACTGTCCCCAGCGCAACGAGCGGCAGGGGTGGACGGCCGATACGCTCGCATTCGCGCCGAGTGCGCTCTACGTGGCGAATGTCGCGGCGTTTCTGCGCAAGTGGCTGGGCGATCTCCGGGACGTGCAGCAGCCGGACGGCAGCTTCGCGTCCGCCGCGCCGCGTGGCGCCTACTACGGCCACACGACGGGGCGGACAGGCTGGGGCGATGCGGGCGTGCTTGTGCCGTATCTCGTGTGGAAGTTCGGCGGCGGCACGTCCGTCTTGGACGAGAACTGGGACGCGATGATGCGTTACCTCGGCTTCCTTGCGCGCAAGACGGCGACAATTCCTGTCGCGACGACGTGGGAATACGGAGACTGGCTGTCGTTCGAGAAGCTCGAATCCCTGTCGGGACGCATCAACGGCGCGGACGGCAAGCCGACGGCGGCCGCGTTCAAATGGTGGAGCTACCTGACGGACGCCTATTATCTCTGGGACGCGCGGGCGATGCGCGAAATGGCGGCGGCGCGCGGACGGGCGGACGAGGCGGCGCGGTTCGGGCGTCTCGCCGATTCGCTGCGGACGCGGATGCGCAAACGCTACCTTCCCGACGGACGCCTTTACGACGAGATTCGCGACATGCAGACCGCCAATCTCTTTGCGCTGAAGCTTGGCCTGTTTGCGGCGGACGCCGCGCGGGAGGAGGCGAAACGCCGCCTGCTGGCGAACTTCGACGCGCACGGCGGCTGTCTGCAGACCGGCTTTCTTGGCACGGCGATCCTGATGGACACGCTGACGGAAATCGGGGAGACGCGTCGCGCGTACGATCTCTTGCTCAACCGCACGTTTCCGGGTTGGCTCTACACGGTGGACAACGGGGCGACGACGGCGTGGGAGCGCTGGAACTCCTACACGAAGGAGAAGGGGTTCGGCCCCGTCGGCATGAACAGCTTCAACCACTACGCCTACGGTTCGGTTCTGGCGTGGCTCTACTCGACGGCGGCTGGGATGCGTCCGCCGGCGGACGGCGCGGGGTTCGACCGCTTCACGCTCGCGCCGCAGCCAGACCGACGGCTCGGCTCTTGCACGGCGACGTTCCGCACGCCGAAGGGCGAGATACGCAGCGCGTGGCGGTATGAAGGCGTGAAATGGATTTGGGAGTTCACGGTTCCGCCGGGTGCGGAAGCGCGTGTCCGCATCCCCGGCGAATCCGCGCCGACAGTTTATTCGGCGGGCACCTATCGCGTGGCGCGGGACGACAGATGAGTGGTGAGTCAAAACACACCGTGAAATTTGAAATTGAAGAGAAAGGAAGAGCGGAAATGAACATGAAACGACTGATGGTTGCGGGGGGGCTGGCGTGCGTCTGTCTCTGTGCACATGCGGAGAGCCTCTCGCTTGCGGGGGAGTGGCGGTTCGGACTCGGCGAGA
>ERZ808245.310-NODE-310-length-26381-cov-11.714237_pt1 | contig 26381 bp, 40 predicted proteins | sample MGYA00521243_ERZ808245 | MGnify/ENA primary metagenome ERZ808245 (study PRJEB31516, sample SAMN03275576) | gut metagenome | biome: mammalia-associated habitat; material: feces | host: Papio cynocephalus | place: Kenya | collected 2012-07-07 ... | reverse complement strand
AAAGGCAAAGGCAAAGGCAGAGGCAAAGGCAAAGGCAAAGGCAAAGGCAAAGGCAAAGGCAGAGGTTTACAAGCTTTCGGCAAGGGAGCAAAGAATCATCGAGCAGCTAAGGCCGATTGAGGAGGGATTTTGTCCGGGAACAAAAGCAAGTTGACACCAGAGCTAATCAAAGACGCAACCAGGCTGGCGGAGAACGGCCTGAAGAACGTTGACATCTGCAAAGCCCTCGGCATCCACGAGAGCACGCTGTACGCCTGGCTCAAGGACGAGAAGAAGCCGCTTTGCCGCGAGCTTTCAGAAGAACTTGAAAAGGCCAGGGCCAAGCGCAAGGCCTTTATGATTCAGACCATCACGAAGGCGGCGCGGGACGGCACGTGGCAGGCGGCGGCATGGTGGCTCGAACGGTGCTACCCACAGGAGTTCGCAAAACCTGACCGCTACCACGACCAAGGGGTCGAGGAAGCCATCAAGGCCGTCAAGGAGCTGACGGACTCCATCAAGGCGCAGTCCAAGGCCTAGCCATGGAGCTGACCGAGAAACAGATGGAGTACGTGCGTGAGGCCCACCGCCGATGGAACATCGCGGAGGGCGCGGTGCGCTCAGGCAAGTCGTGGCTCGCTACCACGTACACCATCCCCGACCGGGTGACGTCCTTGGCCGGGAAGAGAGGCATCGACCTGATTCTCGGCGTCTCGTTGGGGAACATCGAGAGGAACGTGCTGCTGCCCATGCGCGAGCGGTACGGCTCCGCATTGGTCGGCGAGATTCGCGGCATGGACAACGCCGCAACGGTGTTCGGCGAGAAGGTCTACTGCATCGGCGCGGAAAAGAAGAACCAGACCGCCAAGCTGAAAGGCTCGGAGGTCAAGTTCTGCTACTGCGACGAGCTTGCCGACATAAGCGAGGACGTCTTCGAGATGCTTAAAAGCCGCCTGTCGCTGCCCTACTCCGAGTGCCACGCCGCCTGCAACCCGGCAAGCCCGAGCCATTGGCTCAAGAGGTTCCTCGACACGCCCGGCCTTGACGTGTACGACCAGCACTACACCATCGAGGACAACCCGCACCTGCCAGCCGAGTACGTCGATGAGTTGAAGAAGGAGTACGCGGGGACGGTCTGGTACGACAGGTACATCAGGGGGGAATGGACGCTCGCGGAGGGACTCGTCTACCAGTTCCCGCGCGAGTCCATCGAGGAGGACGCCGAGCTGCTGGACGGCGAGGTCTGCTGGTGCTCAATCGACTACGGCATCACCAACCCGTTCGCTGCGCTGCTTTGGACGGTCAGGGACGGCACGGCGGTCTGCGTGGACGAGTGGGGATTCGACTCAAGGCGCGAGGGACGCAGGCTCACAGACCAAGAGCTGTACGACGGCCTGCGAGCCTTCCTCCATGGGCGCAACGTCGAGTCGGTCGTGATTGACCCGAGCGCGACGAGCTTCCGCGAGGTAATCGACCGTGAAGGCGAGTGGTGGTGCGTCCCAGCCAAGAACTCAGTCACAGACGGCATCCAGCTCGTGAGCCGCGCCATGGGGGCCGGGCAGCTCAAAATCGCGCCGAGGTGCGCGGGGCTTTGGTCGGAGCTTGGGGCCTATCATTGGGACGGCAAGCGTCCCGACCACGTGGTCAAGGAGACAGACCACTACTGCGACGCGATGAGGTACTTCGTGGCGACGGTCGGGCGCGACTACATCGGCTGTTTGGCTTAGGAGGAAACTTGAAGCTGTTCGAATCGGTGCTCGACGCGCTCGCGGCGAAGGTGGGCGAGAGGGTTCAGGGACGCACACAGTCCCAGGCCTACAGGGACGCGGGACAGAAGGGGGCCGGGTTCTCGGTCGAGTCGATGGTGGCGGAGAACCTTGCGAACCTCATCCTTTTGGACTTCGACATGCCCGTGAGCGGCGAGGGGGAGCGGGCCGCGTTCCTCGACTCCGCGTCGACGGAGTTCATCGGGGACGGCCTGAAGCGCATGATGGTGCAGTCCTTCCTGACCGGGGACGCGCTCGCAGTCCCGGCGTGGGACGGCGCGCACATGCACGCCGCCATCGTCCCCGCGCAGAACTTCGCAATCCTGGGGAGCCACGGCAACGAGCTGACGAGCGTGGCGTACGTGGTGGACGAGAAGCAGATGCGCGGCGGCTCGCGCTACTCGCTCCTGCAGGTCATCGACCTCGTGCCTTACAGGACAGCCGACGGGGGTTCCGCCAAGGCGTGCCGTTACCGGACGTTCATCGCCAAGGACGGCGCGATGACGGACACGCCGCTCTCGAAGTTCCCGGACTGGGCCGCGTCCGCCGAGCCTGAGTGGAGCGTGCCGAACGTGGACGGCATCCTAGCCGCCCGCTTCCGCTGCCCGACGCTGAACCCGGACGCGCCGAACGCCCAGAAGGGGACGCCGCTCTGCTACGGCGCGTCAGACCCAATCCGCGAGATTCATTACCTTACACGGCAGATGCACGAGGAGTTCGGCCTGTCGGAGAAGGCGGTCTTCGCCGACCGCAGACTCTTCCGCAAGGACGCGCTCAAGGACTCGCACGGCACGGTCACGGGCTACAAGGTTCACCTCCCCGAGGGGCGGGAACGGCTGTTCGCTACCGTGCAGGGGCAGGACGCTCCGACCATCACGGAGTGGGCACCGACCATCCAGCTCTCCCCGTACCTCGACGCAATCGACTACCAGCTGAAGAGGGTCGAGAAGTGCTGCGGGCTGTCCACCGGAATCGTGAGCAACCCGGAGTCCGAGACGTACGTCAACGTGGACAACGTCCGCAAGTCCACCATCCAGACCCAGGCGATGGTCTCGAGCTGCCGCGCGGCGGCGAACTCCGCGCTGGCATCGATGGTGCGCAGCTGGGACACGCTCGCCAACTACTACGGCGTCACGGCCCCCGGCCCGTTCGAGTGGCAGGCGCGGTGGAGCGACAACTACATCAACACGTTCAGCGACCAGCAGAACGCGATTCTGGCGGGCCAGGCAATCGGCGCGATGGACGCGTACGACTACCGCCGCTTCGTCCTCGGCGAGACCCCAGAGCAAGCCAAGGCCCGCGTCGATGAAATCGCCGCCCGCACGCCCACGATTGACACGCTCGGCTGATGGACGTCCGAGACCTCGACAACGGCGTCGCCGAGCAGGCCGTCGCGGACGCGCTCGCGGCGAGGGGGGAAGCCGTGTCAATCCAAGCGCTGACGGTCGTGGCGAAGCGGCTCAGGATGGTGGGCCAAGGCTGGACTCCGGCGCAGGTGTACGCATGGCTGGCCCGCGACATGGGGATGCTCAGGCAGCTGCTCGAGCGCGGCGCGGGGATGCTCGAGAAGGCCGGCGCAGACGCGATGGAGGAGCTTGGGTCGGCGGTGGACGATTGGGCCGCTCCGTACTACGCGGCCAAGAAGGTTCGCCAAGCATCGTCCGCCGACTCGCCGTACCTCAGCCGCCTGCTCGAGTCCGGCGTCGAGAAGATGGGGAGGGACGTGCGCTCGATGTGCCGGACGAGCGCGTGCCGCATCTTCGACGGCTCCAAGTGGGTTCCGCTGACCGACTGGTACGGCAAGGTGCTCACGACCGCCGCGCTCAACGCGGCTGCCGGGAGGGACACGGCGAAGCAGGTGCGCAAGGCGGTGTACGCGCTCAGCGGCTCAGGACTCCGAGTCCAGTACAAGAGCGGCGCGACCAGGGAGCTGTACTCCGCCGTCTCGCAGTCGGTGCGCGACCAGTACTCGCAGACGATGCAGGACATGCGCAACCAGCAGGCCAAGGAGTTCGGCGCGGACGGCGTGGCTATCTCCGCGCACTCGTACTGCGCACCCGACCACCTGCCGTACCAGGGGCGGCGATTCAAGGACGCCGAGTTCGAGAAAATCCAGTCCTCGCTCAAGAGACCCATCGGCGGCTACGGCTGTAGGCACCACTACGTCCGAGTCATAGTCGGAATCGGTCGCGGCGCGTACACCGACGAGCAGCGCGAGAAGATGAGGGAAGCGTCCGAGAAGACCGTGACGTACGTGGAGAACGGCGTGGAGAAGCAGACCACGGGCTACGGCTTCACACAGCACCAAAGGGCGGTCGAGACCTCGATTCGCAAGCTGAAAGGCGCTGGCATGGTGGCGGACTCGGCGGGAGACGCGGAGCTGGCGAAGGACTTCAGGCGCAGGGCCAAGGCGGCGGAGGAAGCCTACAAGGCGCAGTGCAAGGCGGCGGGCTTCGAGCCGAGGATTGAGCGCACCAAGGTCTACGACTGGAAGCCGTTCGGCTAACGGCTGCTATAATCCGTGATGGACGGCGCGGCCTACCCGCGCACGAAGGCCCACGGCGGGGCCGACCGCCTGAACAAACGGCTAGGGCCGGGAAGACGAAAGGAAAGCGATGAAGACAGTCCAGGACATTCTCAAGGAGAACGGCGTCGAGGGCGAGGTCGCCGACGCGATTGCGAAGGAGGTCGGCGAGAACTACCGAACCATCGCCGAGACCCAGCAGAAGGGCGAGCGCATCCAGGCGTTGACCGACGAGAACGCGAAGCTCTCCGAGGAGCTTGCCAAGGTCAAGGAGCTTGACGGCTCGAACGCCGAGGAGCTTGCGAAGCTCAAGGAGCACATCGCCGAGCTTGAGGGGGAGTCCGAGAAGCGCAAGGCCGAGGACGAGGAGAAGGCCAAGGCCGCAAGCTTCGCCGACTCGTTCAAGGCGGCGCTCGGCGACCGCGAGTTCAGCGGCCCAATCGTGCGGGACGCGGTGATGGCAAAGGCCCGCAAGCTCAGCGACGACAACCCGGACCTGACGGTCGAGGAAGCGATTGCGCGAGCTGTCGGCGACGGCCGGGGAGTCTGGAGGAACCCGCAGCGCGACCCGAACAAGATGCCCATCGACGTGAAGGGCGGCACCACCGAGGTGACGAGCCTTGAGCAGGTCAAGGACATGTCCACGGAAGACATCAACAAGAATTGGTCGGCAATCTCCAAGTTGCTGGCCCAGCAGAAGTAAAGGAGCGACATGGCCACTTCCAAGTTCATTTCCCAGGTCTGGAGCGCCCGAATCCTCGAGCGCCTTCAGAACTCCCTCGTGTACGGAGACCTCTTCAACCGCGACTACGAGGGCGAGATTACCGGCCCGGGAGACACCGTTCACATCGGGATGATTTCCGACGTGGCGATTAAGACGTACTCCAAGACCGACGACATCGCGGCCCCCGATGACGTCTCCGCCGAGGACGAGACGCTCGTCATCGACCAGGGCGACTACTTCAACATCGCTATCAGCGACGTGGACAAGGTCCAGTCCGCGCTCAACCTCCTCGACGAGGCGACCGCCCGAGCGGGCTACGGCTTCTCCAACAAGACCGACGCCTATCTCGGCAAGCTCCTCGCCGACAACGCCAAGGCGGCGGAGTTCGGCACCAAGACCGCGCCGACCGCCGTCTCCAAGGACAACGCCTACGACCTTCTCGCCGACATGCGCGTGGCCCTCAACAAGGCCAACTGCCCGCTCGAGGGCCGCGTCGTGGTCGTGCCCGCCGAGTTCGAGGGCGCGATGATTAAGGACTCCCGCTTCGTCGCTGTGGGCACGGACGCGTCCAACGACCGGCTTGAGAACGGCACCGTGTACAAGGCGGCAGGCTTCACGGTCAAGGTGTCGAACAACACGCCCGGCGGCGAGTACGGCACCTCCGGCAGCAAGAAGGCGTACTTCGACATCGTCGCCTCCTCCCCCGTCCAGGGCACCTTCGCCGACCAAATCCTCAAGACCGAGGCGTACCGTCCCGAGAACCGCTTCTCCGATGCGGTCAAGGGCCTTCACGTGTACGGCGCGAAGGTTCTCCGACCGGACATCGTCGCTGTGGCGCACGTCTCTTTCTAGCGGCGGCACCGACCGACAAGACGGCTGTGGTCGGGAAAGCAGTCCTGGGCTTCTCGACCATCGGGTAAGGCAATCGGGGACGGGGACTCGAAGCCCCGTCCCCTTCTCGTAGAAAGGGGAACGGATGGCAAGGAGGGCCGCGAAGAAGGCGAAGGTCTGGGCCACGGGGGACGTGATAGACGCGGACTCGATGAACGCCTTGCAGCAGGCGGCGGACAACGCCCTGGCCCTGGCGCAGACGAACGAGGCCGACATTTCAGCGCTCGAATCTGGGAGCACGCACTCCATGACGGCGGACGTGCAGGAGCCGACAGTCCCCGACAACCTCGCGGTCTCTGTCGGGCTTCTTCCCGTCTGGAAGGCCGGGGCGGACGTCTTGCTCAGGTCGGGCATCGTGGACGTGAGCGCGACCGCCGCGACAACGCTCAAGGCCGGAACCGTCCTGGCGACCGGGCTTGCGCTCAAGGCGTCGCAGACGTACGCCGTGTGGCTTCTGAACGGCGGTGTCTTGGAGCACAACACGCTGGCGGTAAACTCGACCGGCAAGAGCGTGACGTTGACCGCGGACCAGACGTTCCCTGGGGGAACAACGCTGATGCTCATCACCGAGAACGACATTTAGGGAGCACAATGAGAACACATGTGCTGACAGTGAAGGACAGGGGAATCTCGACCGACGACCGCCTGCTCTACAAGAACACTGCGAACGAGGACGAGGTGTCTCTGGAGCTTGACGGCGAGTGGGACGGGTTGACCACCGTGCTCACCTTCAAGGGGGCCGGTGCGACCGTCTCCCCGGCGAAGAACGAGGACGGCACGTACACCGTCCCCCACGAGGTCTTGACGAAGGCGGGGGAGGTCGAGGTCTGGGCCGAAGGCGCGGACGCTTCCGGCAAGGTTCTCGCGCACGCCGTCATGGGGGAGCCGTTCGTCGTGCTGGAGACGCAGGTCGGGGACACGGGCGCGGAGCCGTCCTACACGTCCATCGCCCAGGCTGTCGTTGCGGCGAACGCCGCGACCGAGAAGGCGAACGCTGCCGCCGAGTCGGCGAACTCTGCTGCCGGGGACGCGGAACAGTCCGCCACGGCGGCGAACGAGTCCGCCGAGAAGGCCGCGCAGGCCACGGCAAAGGCCCTCGAGTCGCGCGTCACGTCCGCGACCGCCGAGACGCTTGACCCAGGCTCCCAGGCCACGGCGATGCTCGTCCCAAGCGACGGCACGCAAAGGCTCGAGCTTGGAATCCCACGGGGCGACAAGGGCGACAAGGGCGACAAGGGCGACAAGGGCGAGACGGGCGAGAAGGGCGAAAAAGGCGAGAAAGGCGAGAAGGGCGAAGTAGGCGCGACCCCGTCCGTCTCGGCATCGGCGACCGTCGGCGCAGCAACCGGCACGCCGTCCGTCACCTTGACGAAAGGCGGCACCGACGAGGAGCCGAGCTTCGCGTTCGCGTTCGATGGGCTGAAAGGCGAGACGGGGCCGCAAGGCCCGAAAGGCGAAGCCGCAGTGACCATCATCGCACCGCTCTCAGCATCGCCTGCGCCGACGAGCGGCAGCGATTCAAGCTTGGCAGTTGGTCGTGGAGCCGCCGCGACCGGAGTCGACTCCACGGCGACCGGCGACTACTCCACGGCGACCGGAGCCAACTCCACGGCGACCGGCGACTACTCCACGGCATCCGGCAACGGCTCCACGGCGACCGGCACCAGCTCCATGGCATCCGGCAACGGCTCCACGGCGACCGGCACCAGCTCCACGGCGATTCCATCGCTCGCATCAAGCTGTGCGCAGGGCGCTTTCGTCGAGGACTCCGGGACACCGGACGTGAACGACGCCGGGCTTGCAGGGTTCACGACCTCGCTCTCTGCTGCAATCGGCGCGTACTCCGCCGTCCGTGGGGGGGTGACCGACGCCGTGTCGGTCGGCAACGACGGCGTCGCATCCTATAGAAGGTTCAGCCCGCGAAGGGATGCCTCGACCGGCTGGAAGAACGCCACGGAAGCCCCGTTCTTCGTCGAGACGACCATCAACGTGCCATCGCCCTACCAGAACCTGAAGCGCAGAATCATCAACGTGAAAGACCCGTCCGGGGACTACGACGCCGTGAACCTGAGGACGCTGAACGCGCGTCTCGAGACGGCGACCCAGGAAGCGACCGTCTCGGCGAACCCGGTGGCCGCCCAGAGCATGGACGGCACGGTGCGCTCCACTGCTACCGCAGACGAAGCCAAGAAGCTGTTCGCCGCGCTCGCGACGGTCTCACCCCTCTCCCAGGCCTACGCGACCTTCACGCGGGACGGCAAGACATGCATGGGGACGCTCGCGTACTACGAGACGGACGGCTCGACCTACACGGCGAGGTTCGGCGACGGCAACGGCGGCGAGGTAGTCGCGACCGCTACCGAGGGGGAGGACTCCTTCTCAGGCTCAATCACGGCGGCGGCAAGTGTGTCCGGCGCGAGCGTGGTCGTGGTCGAGCCTGCCGGGACTTCACAGGCGTCGATGATGGAGCTTGAGCAGCCGGACTTCGTGACCGACGAGTACTTCGAGCCGACCATCACGCGCGATGGCGAGACGTACACGCTCGCCGAGTACCATGAGAAGTTCGAAGCGCCGTGCGAGAAGGCGACGGAGGGGGAAGAGTGAGCTACCTCGATTACTCGGGCTACCTGGCCCGTGGGGGGACGATGACCTCGACCGCCTTTGCCAAGGCCGAGAAGCAGGCGGAGCACGTCATGGACTCCGTCACGCTCGAGCGGCTGAGGGGCGGCGTGCCGGGGGAGTTCGCCGAGGACGTGGCGGACGCGATGATGGTGTTGGTCGATTCCGTCGACCAAATCCTCGAGTCGTACAAGGCCATGGCCGGGGGAACCCAGGTCACAAGCTTCTCGAACGGCGTGGACTCGTTCTCGTTCGGCGCAGGTCGGCAGGGAAGGAACGAGGCCCTGGAGGTCGCTCGGGAAAGGGCGGCGGCGATGCTGCCCATCGAGCTGACGTCCGTGTGCGCCCTGTACAACGGGGCTTTCGGGGGGACGGATGGAGATTGACGTCAGGAAGACGCTCCTCGAGCCTGTCGCGGTGCTGTCGCGAGTCGGGGACGATGCGTTCAAGGCCACTCAGCTCGAGGGGTGTTGGCGAGAGATGCCTTCCCGCCTGGTGGACAACTCGGGCAACGAGTCGAACAGCTTCTCGGTTCGCGTGCAAGTCCCGGACTTGGGAAGGTTTTCGGAGAGCGGCGAAGACCTCGCGGACGGCGAGTGGACTCTGTCGAAGGGGGACTACGTCCTCAGGGGGACGTTGCCGGACGGCACGCCGGGGACGCTGACCGCGAAGCAGGCCATCGCGCTCGTGCGCAGGATGGGCGGCGTGTCGGTCAAGGCGTGGCGCGACTGTCGCAGGCCAGTGAGCGTCCCCGGCCCGTGCGGCGCGTTCGCGTCGATGGTACACATGGAGGGTTAGATGCCGACGGTTGACGTCAAGGTGGATTGCTCCGAGATTCTTGGGGCGCTCAAGAGCGACGCCTTTGGTCAGTTCGTGGCGAGCCGCGCCCTCGAGTACATGGAGCCGTACGTCCCGTTCCGGACGGGAGACCTGGCGAAGAGCGCGGTGGCGACTCCATTCAAGGTCGGTTACGGCAAGTCCTACGCTCGCCGGGTCTGGGAAGGAACCGGGATGGTGATTCGGACACAGCTCCACCCGTTGGCGACTTCCCACTGGGAGTCCGCCGCCGCCGCCGCGCACGGCGGCGAGCTTGCCGAGGACGTGTCCGAGTACCTGTCGAGGATGTGAGGGAGACCATGAGCAAGACAAAGGCGGTGATGGACTGGCTGGCAGGTTTCGACGGTGAGCCGCCGAAGCTGTCCTCGATGCCTGAGGAGTCCGGTGACAAGGGCGTCCAGCTCGTCCAGAGCGACTACGTGCTGGCACGCTACATCGACGGGACGAAGCTCCGCCGCATCACGGTGATGCTGCAGTACGTGGCGGACTGGAGCGGCGGTGCCGATTCCGTCAACGCAGAGTCGATGGAGTACGGTGAGCGGTGGCTCGAGTGGGTCGGCTCACAGTTCCCCGACAACGTCCCCGATGTGGGGACGGTCGTGAGAATCGAGCCGCTTTATAATGGGCCTGTCCTCGCGATGGTCTACCAGGACAAGGCCGCCGCGAGGTACCAGTTCACCGCGCAAATCGACTACAGAGAGTAAGGAGAGACATGCAGCTTACGAGAGATTTGTACGTGCCGCTCATCGACACGAGCAAGGGGACGGGGGCGGCGAAGTGGGTGCCAATCGACCTGAGCACCCAGTTCGAGCTGTCGTACAACCCGAACACCGAGACTAAGTCCTACATCTGCTACAAGGCGGACTACACCGTTGTCACGGGCTACGCGCCGGAGCTTCCGCAGGAAATCGTTCTCGACAACACCAACCCGCTCTACAAGTTCATGGACGAGTTCCTGAACTCGTTCCCGGTCGGCTCCGCCGCCGAAATCCCGTTCCTCTTCGTCCGCCCAGACCTCACGAGCGGCAAGCCCACGGTCGGTCTGATGTGGCAGCACGCCGTGGTGACGGGCGACTCCCTCAACACCGTTGACGGCGTGCTGTCCTTCACCATCGCCTTGAACGGCGACCCGGTGAGCGGCACCGTGACAGGAATCGGCACCGAGTCCGTGACCTTCACGGCTGGAGCATCCAGGAAGCAATCCTCCGGCACGGGCAAGGCCGTCAAGGCTTAGCGTGCTACCATAGCCGTGCTGGCGAGACCAGCGTCCGGGAATCGGGGAGCCGCGGTCGGTCAGGGACTACGGCTCCCTTTCTTACGATTGGAGAAAAAATGAGGGCCACAATCCAAGGCAAGGCCGTCGAGCTGCCCAAGTACACCGTGTCGGTGGAAGAGTCATTCGCGGACGCCGACTCCAAGCGCACGCCGCGCGAAATCGCGGACGCCCGCTTCACCGTCCTCGAAGGCCTGCTCGGCTACGAGGACACGGCGCAGCTCGCTGACGGTGGCTCAGCAGACGCGTGCGACATCGCCAAGCTCGCGCTCGCCTACTCCGCCGTCAAGGCCGCGTACCAGTCCCCCGTCCTCAAGGAGCAGACCGCTAGGCTCAAGGAGCAAATCGCCCAGCTCAAGCCTGTGCTCGAGACGGTGAAGCAGGCCCAGGCCGTCTCGGCTTTCAAGCTCGTAGAGTAATGATTGACCTACGTAAGAGCGGCCTGCCGTGCCGTGTCAGGTCTACGGAGGACGGCGAGCTGCACGAGGTCGTGACCGATTGGCGCACGTGGCTCGCCTACTCCACCGCGCTCGAGAAAGGTGAGCCTTTCGACCGCTCCGCCCTCTTCGCGGACGGCGAGTGGCACGAGGGATGCGCCGAGGGGCTGGGCGAGTTCGCGGCGTCCAAAAACAGCTGCCCGCACGGCATGAAGGACGGGGAGCGCGTCATGGACTTCCTTGAGGACGGGGAGCTTATAGTTGCGGCCTTCCAGCAGGCCTACGGCATCGACCTGACGCAGGGGGAGATGCACTGGCACCGCTTCCTCGCATTGCTGCGCAACCTCCCGGAAGGGACGAAGCTCAGCGACGTAATCGGCTACCGTGCCTACCGCAAGGACTCGCGCAAGCACGATGCGGTCATGCGGGAGCTTAAGAAGGAGTGGTCTTTACCGCCGAGACATGACGCGCGGCTCGAGGACTGGGCGAACGCCGCGTTCGGCAAAATCAAGGTAGGTGACGAATGAGCGACGGAAAAATCGAAATCGGGGTCGAAATCGACTCGAGCGGCCTGAAAGGCAAGGTCGAGTCGGCGGCGAAGGAAGCGGGAGACTCCGCTGGTTCCGCGCTCGAGTCCGGCCTGAAGTCGGGCGCGAAGAACGCGGCGGACTTCGCAGGCTCGACCATCGAGTCTGGGGTCGAGTCCGGGGCCAAGGGGGCGGCGGACTCCGCCGGGAACGCCATCAAGGAGGGCGTCAAGTCCGGCGCGAAGGAAGGCAGCGAAGGGGCCGATTTCTCGGGCATCGTGAGCGCGGCGAAGGAAGCCGCATCCGGGGTGGCAACCGCTCTCGGCGCGGTGGCGGTCGTGGGCGGAATCGGAGACCTCTTCGGCTCCGCGATAGACGCGGCGCAGGAGTTCTCGGGCGGCATGGGCAAGCTCGGCACGACTGCGCAGGCCTTGGGAGTGGACTTCGACCTCGCCAACGCGACGTTCCAGCAGTTCGCCGGGATTACCGGCGACACGGACGTGTCCATCGAAGCGATGGGCACGACCATGCAGCTCGTGGGCAACGACGCCCAAGGCATGAGCGACTGGGTGGACATCGCGTCCGGAGTGTACGCCGAGTTCGGCGACGGCCTGCCAATCGAGGGATTGACGGAAGCGGCGAACGAGACGGCGAAGTGCGCGACCGTCACAGGCCCGTTCGCGGACGCGCTGAACTGGACTTCGCAGAGCTTGATTCAGCAAGGAGTCGCGCTTTCCGGGAACCAGGCCGCGACAGACGCCTTCAACAGCGCGATTGCACAGGGCATGACCTCGGAGGACGCTTTCAACGAGGCTCTCGCCTCATGCAGCGACGAGGGAGAGCGGGCCGCGCTCATCACCTCGACCATGAAGGGTGCGTACCAGGAGGTCGGGCAGCAGTACCAGCAGAACAACTCCGACCTGCTCGAGTACAACCAGGCGCAGATGGAACAGCAGGAACAGCTCGCCAACCTCGGCGCGGTGCTCATGCCCGTGAAGACGCTCGCGATGGAGCTGGGGAACTCCTTCCTCGACCTGTTGACGCGCTGCCTGCAGCCTTTGGGAGACACCATCAGCTCCATCATCGACAACGGCTTCACCCCGCTGATGGAGGCGATGGACCCGCTGTACCCGCTCGCAGAGAGTGTGGGCAGCACCATCCTGGACGTCTTCACGCAGGTCGGCTCCTTCCTCGCTAGTACGCTCGTCCCGGTCGTGACGGCGTTCTTCTCGACCGTCTCCCCGATGATTCAGCAGGTGGCGGACTACGTGTCCGGGACGCTTTGGCCCGCGCTCCAGTCCATGTTCACGGCGTTGCAGCCCGCGATTCAGACGCTCGCGGACGTGCTTATAAGCACCGTCTTCCCGGCGGTCATGAGCGCGTTCCAGACCATCGCGCCAGCAGCCGAACAGCTCATGTCGGTGCTGCTGCCAATCCTCACGCAGCTGTTCAGCTGGCTCGGGTCGATTCTTCCCCCGGTAATCCAGGCGTGCGCCGTGGTCTTCAACAACATCATGGTCGTGGTGAGCACCGTCTTCGCGACGATTCTCTCCATCGTGAGCGGCGTGGTCTCGGGGCTTGTGACGTTCTTCACCGTCACCGTGCCAGGCGCAATCTCCTCGATGGTGTCGTTCTTCTCGTCGATTCCCGGCAACATCGCGGGATTCTTGGGGAACGCTCTCAGCTCCGCCGCGTCTTTCGCTTCGAGCTTCGCGTCCACGGCTATAAGCGCTGCATCGAGCTTCGTCTCGAACATCGTCTCGGGACTGAGCGGAATCGCCGGGCGAGTAGCGAGCGTCGGCTCGAACATCGTCCACGGCATCTGGAACGGCATTTCCGGGGCAGCCGGTTGGCTGTACAACCAGGTCGCTGGATTCGCCAGCGGCATCATCAGCAACATCAAGGGCGCACTCGGCATTCACTCGCCGTCCAAGGTCGCCGAGAAGCAGGTCGGTCGGTACATCGCCGAGGGTGTCGGCGTGGGCTACGAGAAGTACGACCCAAGCACGTCAATCGCCGACTCGCTCAAGGCCGGGCTTTCAAAGGCGCAGTCGGTGGCGATGAGCTTCAGCGCACAGCCGGGCAGCTCGGCGCAGGCGGTAGACCAGACCATCAACTTCAACGTGCCGACCGCATCGCCGGACGTGGTGGCGAGGCAGATGAGGGACTACGCTACCTACGGTCTGGCTGGCGACTACTAAGGAGGTTAAATGGCTTTCACGTTTTACGTCGAGCGGAACGACATGAAGTCGCTCGGCATAGACAGGCCTTTTAGGTTGGACGGGAGGACTGACGGCTTCGACTCGCATCCGTGGAGGGTCGAGGACGTGTCCGACTACTTCACCACGACGGCGGACATGGAGACGTCCGACTTCTTCGCGGAGCGCGGCGGAGTCGTGGGCGCGTCCCACGTCGGCGTGGTGGACAGGCAGCTCACGGCGGAGTACATCGGCGCAGACCTGCAGGGGGCGCAGAGGTCTGCGCAGACCTTCTTCGAGCCGGGACAGAAGGTCACGGTCACAGCGGCTTTGAGGGGGGAGCCGAGGAGCGCGGAAGGCGTCGTGAGAATCGCCAAGGTTGACTCGACCGACGGCGCGCGTGTCTCGCTCACGGTCTCAATTACCTTCGAAGACCCGTATTTCTTCTCGGACACGTACTCCGAGCACACGAAGGAGTGGCAGAACGACGGGAAGGTTGGCTACGCGTTCCTCTACATCGACGACCGTACCGAGATTCCTCCGCTCTCCGAGCAGACCGTGACGGACGTGGTGGGTGACGGCTACAAGGCCCGGATTTGGGTCGTGCCGGACTCGTCCTTCGTGGACGTGGACGCCAAGCCATGGTTGTGTAACATGGCGCAGACTTCAGCGGACAAGACGCTCGGGGGGAGCTTCCCATCGTCCGACACCATCCTCTTCAACGCAGAGTACATCTACACGAAGGGGGTCACCTACGACACGACTAGAAGACCGTACACCTTGACCTTCCACGACCGGGAAGGCTCGAGCTACAAAGGCTTCAACCGTGGGGTGCTCAGCTCGGCGGTGCAGGACATTGGCCGGACGAACAACCCGTACGGCTCTCTGCTGTACGTGACCTATACACAAAAAGGCAAAATCACCGACCCGGGCTTTGTCAAAAGCTTCGTCCTGCACGTCGCCTTGACCCGCCGCCGCTGGTATAGGGGGTTGCTGTGAGACTCGTGCTGTTCGACGCGTGGTGGGGCAGCGGGGTGCCGACCACAGAGAACCTCCGGTACTACAAGCAAGTCCTCTGTCCCGGCATCGAAGCCGTCAACGTGGACTGGCACCGCAAGTGGTTCGAGCCGGGGACGTTCACGGCGCAGGTGCCGACAGGCCAGCTGAGAAGCATCGAGTACCCTGGCGGTCTCGGTGGAGTCGTGTCCGACCTGCAGGCCGGACGCAGGCCATGGACGTTCATGGCGACGCTCGTGGAGGACTCGTCTGACGAGATTGGGTCTCGTGAAATCGGCCTCGTTCAGTCCATCGAGATTGACGAGAAGACGGGCCTGACAACGCTCGGCGGCTTCTTCGCGGAGAAGGTGCTGGACTACTCCGTCACCTACGTGACCGGGAACCCCGACTCTGCGAAGACGTTGACGAACATGGTCTGGCAGATGAGCGACCCAGGCAAAGGGTTGACGGCGAACCCAGGGTCAGCCCACGTCTACGACATCGTCGGCGGCTCGCAACCGGCGAGCTACCTGCTTGCCCACTCCCAAATCCTGGGAGAGAAGCTAGCCGCGCAGCAAAAGCTCGCCACGTCCGACATGGAGTCGAAGAAGGGCGTGCTCGGCACCCAGGTCAGGGCGATGGCGGAGGACAAGGGATGGGCCGTCCGCGCGGAGCTTCCGTTGCTACGCAACCAGTGGCCAGGCGGCTACCCGTCCGGCTCTACCTGGTGCCCGTCCTTCTGGATGTTCCTCATGGCCGGGAAGCCCGCAAACGAGACCCCGACCATCTACGCCGACTCGGCGGCGTCCTCGCTCAAGCTGTCCCTGGACTGCTCGGGCGTTGTGAACGCCGTCCATTACGGCGACAAGAACTACGTCCGACACGGCACGACCGACAACGGCGGCATGTGGGGATGGGAGGACAACGAAGACCTGACGAAGGCGGTTCAGAAGACCGTGGACAACGCGCCCAAGGTCTCCATCGACGCCGACCTCGCCGACCTGTCTCATTACCGCAACGGGTACGACCTCGGCGACACGGTTAAAATCGTGACGTCGCTCGGGGACGTGACGGCTCAAATCGTCGAAGCCGAGGAGGTCTACAAGGGAGGCTCGCAGTCCGTGACCTTGACCTTCGGCTCCAAGAAGGTGTCGAACATCCGCCGCGCGATTAACCAGCTCTAGGAAGGAGGTCTGTCTTGGACGAAGCCACGCACGACGCCATTCAAAGGCTCGAGCGGCGCGTGAGCTCGCACGGTCAGCAAATCGACGAGTTGCGCCTGCGCCGCGAGCGCGACTCGGTCATTTTGGCGCAGGTCAACGCGACGTGCCTGGACATCAAGGGACGGCTTGACGAGCTTGAGGTCAAGCCAGCGAAGCGGTGGGAGGGCATCGTCTCCGCCGCGCTCAACGCGATGGCCGTGGCGATGATGGCTTACGTGATGGCAAGGCTAGGATTGGGTTGACGTTTCACGTGAAACATGGAAGGAGAACGAATGAAGGAATGGATTAAGGCGGCGGGAGTCCGAGCGGTCAAGACGGGTGCGCAGACGCTCGTCGCGCTCATCGGGACCGGCGCGGTAGGCATCACGGAGCTTGACTGGGCGAAGATGCTGAGCGTGACCGCGACCGCCGTGGTGCTCTCGATGCTCACGAGCATCGCCGGAATTCCCGAGGTCGAGGACGGCACCTCGCCGCTGCACCTCACTAAGGATGATTAAAAGGCTTATAGCCGCCGCTTTGGCCCTACTCGCGGCCAAAGCGGCGGCGTTCGCCTATGTCGCTACAAGGAATTACGACACAGCGACAAACGAAACGCAGGTCAAGGAGGTAATCTATGACAGATGAAGACAAAAAGTTGATTGAGTCCCAGGACAAAACCGACGTGCCGGACTACGACCACAGGGGAGACGAGAATGGCTAGCGCGCAAGATGTGCTCTCGGTGGCCCGTGGCGAGATAGGCTATAGCCGTTGGGCCGACCCCGAGACGGGGACTAAGTACGGCCGGTGGTACGCCGGGCAGACAGGGGAGCCGTACTACGGCGAGTCTGGAGTCCCGTACTGCGCGATGTTCGCGTCCTACGTCTTCGCCCACGCCGGGGCATCGTGCGCCGGTCTTCCGGCGGCGTACTGCCCGTACATCGTCCGCGACGCCAAGGCCGCTGGCAAGGCCGTCCGCAAGTACGACGCGCAGCCTGGCGACCTCGTGCTGTTCGACTGGGGCGGGGACGGCGTTGCCGACCACGTGGGCATCGTCGAGCAGAACAACGGCACGTACCTGACCACAATTGAAGGCAACACATCGTCCGGTCAGTCCGGCTCGCAGTCGAACGGCGGCGGCGTCTACAGGCGCGTCCGCTCCTTCGGCGTGGTCTGCTGCGTCGTGCGCCCCGACTACGGCGGCTCGCGTCCCGTCGAGGACGGCATCGAGTGCGACGGTGTTTGGGGCCGGGCCACGACACGCAGGCTGCAAGAGGTGCTTGGCACCACGGCGGACGGCGAGGTCTGGCACCAGTGGCCCGCGAACCGTGGACTCCTCCCTGCCTGCTGTTCCGGCTGGCAGTACGACTCGTCCGGCGCAGGCTCGCCCGTAATCGCCGCCGCGCAGAAGGCCATGGGCATCGACGCGGACGGCCTAATGGGGCCTGCCACGGTCAACGCCTTGATTGACCGCTACAAGGCGGAGAGCGGCGCGACCGTCCTGGACGGGCGTCTCGACCTCCCCTCCATCACGGTCAAGACGATGCAGGCCACGCTCAACCAGGGCCGCTTCTGATGCGCGGCGCGATGCGCCTCGCCTTCGTCCTCGGCACGGCCTTGACCGTCCTCGCCGTCGCATCGGCAATCGACGCAGCCGCCTACCTGGTCGCCGCAGCCCTCGGAGTGCTAAGCTAGAGACCTCTCCATGGGCGGCGGTTCGCCGCCGCACCCCCCCCGTGTCTCCCTTTCCTTAGGCACGGGGGGGATTTTTTTGCCTTTTAGAACATGACTTGGCTTCTTTGTGGTACTATAGTGCCAACGGAAAGGGGGGGAGAGGCCCCCACCGGGAGAAGGGGCTGCACCCATGGGAAAGCAAGACCTCGACGCAATCCACGAAGACTAAGGGGGAAGCAATGAAGAGCTACGAAGAGATTCTTCTGTACCTCACAGACTACAAAGATTCAATCGACAAGGTCAAAGACCTCGGACTTAGCTACTACGAGAGCTACCGCGACCACTACATCGGACGCTGCGAAGCGGTGTCGGAGGTGTACGACAAGACAGTCATGAGCGTGGCGATGGACGTAGAGGACGCTTTGACCGACAGGAGGTCGGGACGATGATTGTGCGGGACTCAGCGACCTACGAGGAAGCCGTTGGAGAGCTGCGCCGGGTCTACGATGAGAAGGTGGATGCAGACCGCGACGCCATCAAGGTCTTGATGGACGCGGAATCGACCGACGACGAGCGGGAAGACGCGCGGCGCAGGTACGAGACCTCAATCGCTAAGTACAACGGTGCGCTCAGGATGGTGGCTCACATCTACTACAAGACCACGTGGGCGGTCGAGTACGACCTCCGGAAGAAGAAGGCGGACATAGATGGTTGACAGAGACGAGATTCTGCTCGAGTTGACGTGGCGGTACCGGAACTTCCTCCGCGAGAAAGCGGCGGACGAATTCTGCGAGAACAGCATTCCGCTGATTAAGGCGCTTTCGATTTACGACGGCGAGCTTTCGATGTCCTCGCTCGTGCTGGGCGAGGACATGGACTTGCTCGACGGCGAGGTCTACAAGAGAGCGAAGAGTGTGTCCGAGGTTACAGATGGGCTATAGCGATGAGCGCTTCGTCGCCGTACCCGGCAAAATCGTCGGCAAAGGCAGGCCGCGCTTCTTCAAAGGCCACGCGGTCACGCCGAGGGCGACGCGAGAAGCTGAGGACAGGGTAAGGGCGGCATGGCTCACGAAGTACCCGGCTAGCGACTTTCAACCGTTTTCAGGCCCGGTGAGCGTGTACGTGTACATCTACCGACCGCTGCCTGCGTCAAGGCCCAAGGCCATGCTCTCGGAGCCGGACGTCTACAGGCCCGACCTGGACAACGTGGTCAAGCTCGTCCTCGATGCGCTGAACGGCGTCGCTTACGGTGACGATGCCCAGGTCGTGGGAATCACGGCGAGCAAAAACCCGAGATGGCGGGGCCAGGAAGAGAAGCTGTACGTCAATGTCTGCGAGGTCGGGAAATGACGTGGTTGGTCGAGTGCGTCAAGAGGACGCCGAGCGGGATTTACATCGAGCTTGAGTCCAGGGACGGCAGGGGATGGCTCAAGTACTACAGCGAGGAGCCGCTTGACTTCGACTCCGCCTACAGGTTGACGTTGACCGAGCTTACGCCTGCCGGGGAGCTTGCCGACGAGGTTGACGTATAATCTAGCCGCGCGCCCGGATGCGTCCGGGACGGTGCCATGGCACCGACCATGCGCAAGCCCCTGAGCGGAACCGTCCCGCCGCTCAGGGGCTTTCCTTTGTCGAAAACTTGTTGAAAACTCCCCGCGATTGTTGAAAACTTCAGGACGCCCTGAGCTTGGAATCGCATTAAAATGAAGCATGTCGAGGGTTACGGCCTTGACCTGACATGATTCTCACGGACGAGCGCGTCCGCGAAGATAGAAGCCCCCAGGTGCCGTAACCATCTGGGGGCTTTGCCTTTAAGGGGGCAAAAAATGAGCGTTCTCGGCTTACTCTCGTCGCACGGCTTCGTGATGTACCCGAGGGAGGTCGCGCACATCGTCGGCGTAAAGGCAGCCGTGCTGCTGGGCGAGTTCGCCTTCGTGCAGAACCAGCACGGGCCTGGCTTTTGGTGCACGCAAAAAATGTTGTCCGACGCCACGGCTCTAAGCATCGACGAGCTGAAGAGCGCGTGCAAATCTTTGGTCGAGCACGGCCTCGTCTCCGTGGAGAAGAAAGGGATGCCAGCGAGGAACCACTACACGGTCAACGAAGGCGTGCTCCTGACACTCCTTGAGAATGTTGAAAACTCTGCCGAGAATGTTGAAAACTCTGCCAGTCAGTCGGATTCGGCGCTGCCCAGTCGGCGGGAAATCCACTGTCAGTCGGCGGAAAATCCACCGACTAGTCGGCGGGAAATCCACCGACATATTAAAACTAAACTTAGAACTGAACCTAAAGATGAATTGTCGGGTTCGCAGGCGAACGCCGACGCCGCGCCCGAGAAGGCAGGGACGAAGGACGCCCGTGCCGCCGAGGTAATCCGCCGCCTCAACGAGAAGGCGGGGACGGCGTTCCGGGAAGGCTCGAAGCAGAGCGCACGGCTAATCGATGCCCGGCTCCGGGAAGGCTACACGGTCGGGGAGCTCGAGTCCATCGTCGACGCGATGTGCGCGGAGTGGGGAGGAGACCCGAGGATGCGCGACTACCTCAGGCCTTCCACGCTCTTCAACGCCACGAACGCGGAGAACTACCTGGAGAAGGCCCGCAGAGCCGCTGAGAGCCGTTCCAAGGCCCGCAAGGCGCCGACCGCGAAAGCCGACAGGGGGAGCACGGAGGAAGCCCGCAAATCGGCCCTCAAGGCCGCGAGGGAGTGGGCGAGGACGCACGGCCTGCCCGCCTCGTCGGTGTGCGAGACGATGGCGGTGGACGGCGTCGCCGTCCTGGCGGTGGACGGCAACAGCCTGGTGAAGGTTTTTCGCTACTAAGAGCAAATCCCAGGTGCAAAAAGCTCAAACCGTGGTAAGATGGTACCACGGAGCGCAAGAGGGCGCTTCAAACGACGAAGGGGCCGGGAATGCAGAGTTTTAACCCGAAGGCACTGGACGATTACAGACAGTCGAGAGGGGTCACGTATACGGGGATTGCCAAAGGCACCGGCCTGAGCATGACGTGCGTCCGCTCGATGATGGGCCGCGCCCCGGAGCGCGGCGTGAACCCACGCGTCGACAACCTGCTCAAGGTGTGCGGCTACATCGGCGCGGACGTGCGCACGCTCTTCTCCGGGGAGGTGGCCTAGATGAGGACGGCGGCGTTCTGCTTCCTCGCGGCGGCGTTCTTCGCGGCGGCGATGGTGTTCCGCGATTGGGTCTCCGCGCTCTGCTTCGTCCTGTCGTTCTGCGCGGCATGGAAGGGACTCGGCGATGCCAGGTAGAGGCCCGGATTGGACGCCCGAGGAGGACGTGCTGCTGCGCCAGAGCTACCCGTGGCACACGTACCACTGGGAAGGCTGGGAGACGCTTCTGCCGGGGAGGACACGGAGGGCCATCCAGGCCCGCGCCAACCGCATCGGCCTGCGCAAGGTCAACGCCGAGTGGACTGAGGACATGGACGCGCAGCCCGTCAAGGCCGTGAACATCGTGTGCAAGCGGCTCCACAAAGGCCCAGAGTCCGTGGCCGCGTTGACTGACACAATCCTTGACGCGCACGGGAACCACGTCCCAGAGGGGACGGCGGTCATGGACTGGGACGGGAAGGCCGTCACGGTCGAGCGGTTCGTCAAGAAGGACGGCGAGTGGTGCGCCGTCGTGTGGTCGGGCGAGGAGCTGCCAGACCTCGTGAGCGTGCGCGACCTGGCGCTCCCCGGCAAGGCGAGGAGGGAAAAGACGCCCGCACACTACCGCGGCGACGGCGTGGTCGATGCCGACAGGGCCGTCAGGGCGTGCGAAGCGCAGCCGCGCAGGGAGTCCCCGGGCGAGGACGCGCATTTCTGGTGGCGGACTGCCGGTAAGTACTGGTGGCGGACGTGGAGCAAGGGCCAGGCCATGAGCGACCTCGACAAGGCCATCGACTGCCTTGAGCGGTGCAAGGAGTCCTTCGAAGGTGACCGCCGTGGCTAAGGTGACCACTTTGGCCCGCATGTGGTGGCCTTTGATGGACGGCCCGAGCGTCGAGACCACCTACTGCGCCGTGTGCGGCGCGAGGTGGCCCCTGAACCGACACCACGTCGTGAAGAGGAGCGCTGGGAAGCTCTACCGGGGCGGCGTCGAGGTGCCCAAGCCCACCATCGTGCTGTGCGGCTCGGGCAACGCGTCCGGCTGCCACGGGAAGGCGCACCAGGGACGCTTGCACTTCCGCTACGTCAAGGGGGAATGGTCGGAGGCGTGGTGCTACGACCGCTCGCGCTACGACTCCGAGCCGCATCGCGGCGGTCACTGGGAGTGCCTGGAGACCGACGAGCCGTGCAGGTACCTGGACGCGCTCGGCATGGACGGGTGGCGAAGGCTCAAGACGAGTGATTGGGCCGAGAATTGCTGAAAAAAGCTCGATTCTCGGCACCAATCGGCCTTCAGTGTAGTACAATGGTGCCAACGGCAAGGGGGTAGGCCCCAAGCCAAGGCGAAAGGGGACGGAAATGGCGGGAAACGGCGAGACATACACGCTGCGCTACGAGTTCTACGGCGAGAACGACGAGTCCTCGCGCGACGGGCTGGTCTACGAGACGTCCGGTCGCTTCACGAGCGACTGGGACGCTATAAGCTGGGCACTCAGCGACATGGCGTTCGACGAGGCCGAGTACTCGACGAACTACAGGCCAATCGAGGGAACCGTGTCGCTAGAAGGCTGCGACGGCCTTGAGATGCGCCTTGACCTGAACGGCGGCGTCTTGAGCTGCAAGGTCGGTGAGTAGCATGAGGGCTTTGAGGGCCGACGAGGTCGAGGTCAGGGTCTCGCGCTGCTCGGCAAAAGGCGCGGCCCTGCTGCTCTACAAGACCTCGCGCACGGACATGGCGATGCTGGACGAGATGTACGGGCCTGAGCGCTGGCAGTGCAGGTACGAGGTCGTGAAAGGCGTGCTCAACTGCTCCATCGGCGTCTACGTGAACATCACGGGCCACAAAGACGAGACGTACATGGGTTACGAGTGGGTCTGGAAGCAGGCAGCCGGGACGCCGAGCAACACGGAAGCCGAGAAGGGCGAGAGTTCCGACGCGCTCAAGAGGGCTGGCTTCCTGTGGGGAATCGGCCGGGAGCTGTACACCGCGCCGTTCATCTGGGTTCCCGCAGAGAAGCTGCAGAAGCTACAGGAGCGGAACGGCAAGTGGCAGTGCTTCGACCGCTTCGAGGTGAAGCAGCTGGACACCGTGGACGGCAGAATCGTCGCGCTGGTCATAGGCCACGAGGGCAAGGCGGACGTCGTTTACGGCTACGGCACGCGCAAAGACCCCAAGCCGCCCGTCGCCGACATGGGCACCGGGAAGAAGGCCGATGCGTTCTGCTCGCCGGAACAGGCCGAGGACGTGCAGAAACTCGCGGAGGAGTTCGGCTCGATGCGCGGCAAGCCCTACGAGGAAGTCCTGGACGCGCTCGCCGCGACCAAGGCGATGCAGCGCACGGGCTACACGGCCGGACAGCCTATGACCGGCTCGCAGGCGGGCCTGGCAATCGCGGTGCTCACGTCATGGATTAGCAAGGCCCGTTAAAGGAGGACATATGTTCGGAATCAACAAGGCGGTAGTGTCGGGCAACATCACGAGAGACCCCGAGGAGCGGGCCACGACGAGCGGCCTCGAGGTGTGCCGGTTCGGAATCTGCCACAGCAAGCGCGTCAAGCATGGCGAGACGTGGGAGGACGTGCCGCAGTTCTTCGACTGCACCGCGTTCGGCGCGATGGCCCGCCAGCTAGCGAAGCTCAAGAAAGGACAGAAGGTGGTCGTCTCCGGCGAGCTGAGCTACCGCGCCTGGGAGACGGACGGTCAAAAGAGGTCGAAGGTCGAGGTGGTTGTCCAAGACTTCGTGGACTGCACGGCACCGGGTGTGAAACAGGGGCGCGGGCCGTCCCAGCCGGATGTGTACGACGAGGACATTCCCTTCTAGCCAAGACTCCCCGTAAAAAAGCGGGGAGTTTTTTATTTTTCGTGCGCAAGACGCTCGGTGATGTAGTACAATTGAGCTAACGACAGGGGGAAAGGCCCCCGGCAAAGACCGAAAGGGACGGCAACCATGGAAGAGGGCATCAAGGGATTCACGAAGCCGCTGGCGCAGCAGGGAACGACCGGAATCAACGTAGACGGCATCGTGAGCGCCGTGAACATCAACCGCGCCCGCATGTACCGCCAAGAGTCCAGGGCCGAGAAGCTTCACCCGACCGACCCGAGCTTCGAGTGCCAGAAGAGGGCAATCAGCAAGCTCGTCGGAGAAATCGAAGCGGACTACGACGTGTTCGCCCACGCGCTCGGCCTGTGCGGCCTGGCAATCGAGCTTATGACGCTCGACAACGGCAAGCAGCGCGTCTTCCGCGTGTACGGCAACGACGGCCAGGTTCTCTACGAAGCTGAGTAGGAGGTCAGTGAGCTATGAGCCGAGATGTAAAGACTGAAGTACGCCGACGACGACACGAACTTCGACGTGTCGTGCGCGGTGTGCAATCGGCTCAGCAAGGCGCTCTACGGAGACCCATACAAGGGCTGCAACAAGAAAAATTGCAGGGCTGCGTTCAAATCGATGCTGAAAGAAGCGTTCTGCTAGAGACGGGGGATGGTTGAATGTTAGCGGTGAACATCAAGGCTGAGGACGGCTTCGAGCCGGTCTACAGGCACGAGGGGGACGCGGGCGCAGACCTCCGCGCGTGCATCGAGGAAGACGTGACGGTAATGCCGGGCGAGTCGGCTTGGGTCGGGACGGGCGTCCGGGTGGAGATACCGCCTGCCCACGTGGGGCTGCAGTTCCCCCGCTCCGGGCTTGGCTGCAAACACGGCATCTGCCTAGCGAACGGCGTTGGAGTCATCGACTCCGGGTACCGTGGCGAGGTCAGGGCGAAGCTGCTGAACCTCGGCAAGGAGCCGTACACCGTGCATCGCGGGGACAGGGTTTGCCAGTTGGTTATAGTCCCCTTCTCAAGGTGCCGGTTCTGGAGTATAGAGGGTGAGCTCTCAACGAGCGACAGGGGGACGGACGGCCACGGCTCGACGGGGGTTGACTGATGAGGTACGAGCTGAACGCCTACGAGCTTTTGAAGGCCATGGGCGAGAGGGGCTACAGTGCGCACGGCCTTTCGCTGACGGCTGGCCTGAGCGGCAGGTGCGTACAGAACTACTTACAGGGGGCACGCCAACCGTCCTCGGACGCGCTGATGAGAATCGCGCGCGTGTTGGACGTAAGGCCGGAAAGCCTGATGCTGAGGAGAGATTAAAATGAACAGACGCTATAGGTACGTCTTTGGGTACTGCGACTACGACGGCATGCCTTGCCGGGAACGGGCGTTCGAGGCCACGAGACGTCTTTCGGACGTGAAGCTGTCCGAGCTGGCAATCGAGGAAGCCGCGAATGACGTCGGCCTAATCGAGCTGTCGATGGACGGCGAGATGCTTTTCGACCTCGCGCGGATGGGAGGCCCGGGGAAGACCGCTTGGGAGATGAGGTGCGGTAACGGCAGAAGGTACATCATCGCCGTACCGTATAAAGGGGGCTATGAACGTGAGGGATGAAGACCTCGAGGTCGTGGAGGTGCCGCTGGCATCGCTGAAGGCCTACGACGGGAACGCGAAGAAGCACGACAACGCGAACATCGAAGCAATCGAGAACAGCATCAAGGAGTTCGGCTTCAGGAACCCGATTCTGGCCTGGCACAACGAGGACGGGGTCGCGGAAATCGTGGCGGGCCACGGTCGGGCCTTGGCGGCGCAGAAGCTTGGGATTGAGAACGTGCCGTGCATCTTCGTCGACGATTTGAGCGACGCGCAGCGCAGGATGCTCACGCTCGCGGACAACCAGGCCACGCTCATGACGGGATGGGACATGCCGCAGCTCGAGGTCGAGCTTGACGCCCTTGGGGACGTTTTCGACCTCGAGTCGTTCGGTTTCGACCCTGGCGAAAGCGTGCTCGGGGACGAAGCGCAGCCGGAGACTGAAGACGAGGATTCGCAGCAGCACGAGAACAAATGTCCCCGATGCGGCTTCGAGTGGTAGCCGATGGACAAGAAGAAGTTCAACGACTACGAGGGATTCGTCGAGAAGTTCAAGCCGAAGCTCACGACGGACGACTGCTACACTCCGCCGCTCGTGTACAACGCCGTCCTGTCTTGGGCCAAGCGTGAGTACTCGATTCCCGAAGGAGCCGAGATACTAAGGCCGTTCAAGCCCGGCGGGGACTACCAGTCGATTGAGTACGGAGAGAGCTGCTTCGTAATCGACAACCCGCCGTTCTCGATTCTCGCCAAAATCGTTCGCTGGTACCAAAAGCGGGGGATTAAGTTCTTTCTGTTTGCCCCGGCTCTCACGCTCTTCTCGTCTTTCAAGCCCGGCGACGGCGTGACGGCCATTTCCGGAGCGGTGATAACCTACGAGAACGGGGCTAAAGTAGCGACCGGCTTCCTGACGAACATGAGTCCGGCGGTCCTCGCGAGAACCGCGCCCGACTTGACCTCCGCCATCGAGTCGGCGGACGACCTCGCGCAGAGAGCGGCTAGAAAAGCGACGGCTAAAATCGAGTGGCCCGACAACGTGCTTACCGCAGCGAGACTGGACGCGATTCGAAGAGCGCCGTTCGAGGTCGAGGTCGGGGAAGCCGTCAGGGTGACCCGGCTCGATTTGGCAGACCGTGGCTTGTACGGTGGCGCATACCTGCTTTCAAAGGCAAAGGCAAAGGCAGAGGCAAAGGCAAAGGCAAAGGCAAAGGCAAAGGCA
>ERZ808245.308-NODE-308-length-26521-cov-11.025391_pt1 | contig 26521 bp, 25 predicted proteins | sample MGYA00521243_ERZ808245 | MGnify/ENA primary metagenome ERZ808245 (study PRJEB31516, sample SAMN03275576) | gut metagenome | biome: mammalia-associated habitat; material: feces | host: Papio cynocephalus | place: Kenya | collected 2012-07-07 ... | reverse complement strand
TTATTTGGAATTTTTCATTTGTTTTCACATTTGGAAAAGTTAGATGTAAGTCATAGTTTTAATTATTTTTTTAGATGAACTCTTAAAAAAAAATTTATTTAGAGTTATTATAATTTTGTAGGACTTTACGTCGAAAGACACTTTTAGGAGATTATACATGAAGTATTCCACAGAAGTTGAAAACATGTGTACAGTAAGGTGCGGTGGACAGCATGGCTGTGCTCCAATTCCTGAAGAAGGAAAGTGGGTCTATGCTAAAGAGATTAAAGATATCTCTGGTTTAACCCATGGTGTTGGTTGGTGTGCACCTCAGCAGGGAGCTTGTAAGCTTACTCTCAACATTAAGAACGGTATCATCGAAGAGGCATTAATTGAGACAATTGGTTGCTCTGGTATGACACATTCAGCAGCAATGGCTAGCGAAGCTATCGTTGGTAGAACTCTTCTCGAAGCTATCAACACAGACCTCGTTTGTGATGCTATTAACACAGCAATGAGAGAGCTTTTCTTGCAGATTTGTTATGGTAGAAGCCAGTCTGCTTTCAGTGAAGATGGTCTTGTTATTGGTGCAGGACTTGAGGACCTTGGAAAGGGTACATGTTCTCAGGTTGGTACAACCTATGCAACTAGAGCAAAGGGACCTAGATATCTTAACCTTGCAGAAGGTTACATCCTCCGCCAAGCTCTTGATGAAAATGATGAAATCATTGGTTATGAGTATGTAAACATGGGTGTATTCATGGAAAATGTTAAGAAGGGTGTAGACCCAGCTGAAGCATTGGAAAAGGCAAAGAAGACTTATGGCAGATTCAATGATGCTGTTAAGTACATTGACCCAAGAAAGGAATGATTGGAGGACACTATGGCTTTATTTGAAGGTTATGAAAGACGTATAGACAAGATTAATGGTGTTCTCAATGGATATGGTATCTCTTCTATTGAAGAAGCTAAGAAGATTTGTGATGAAAAGGGCGTTGATGTATATAACATCGTTAAGTCTATTCAGCCAATCTGTTTTGAGAATGCTTGCTGGGCATATATTGTTGGTGCAGCAATTGCTATTAAGAAGGGTCAGAAGAATGCTCATGAAGTAGCTAAGTCTCTTGGTGAAGGACTTCAGTCATTCTGTATTCCTGGTTCTGTTGCTGATGATAGAAAGGTTGGCCTTGGACATGGAAACCTTGCAGCTATGCTTTTAAGCGATGAAACAAAGTGCTTTGCATTCCTCGCTGGTCACGAATCATTTGCTGCTGCAGAAGGTGCTATTGGTATTGCTAAGAATGCTAACAAGGCTAGAAAAGAGCCTCTAAAGGTTATCCTCAATGGTCTTGGAAAGGATGCTGCAAAGATTATCAGTAGAGTCAACGGCTTTACATACGTCGAGACAAAGTTTGACTATTTTACAGGTAAGCTTGAAATCCTTAGCGAAACAGCATATTCAAAGGGCGAGAGAGCTGCTGTAAGATGTTATGGTGCTGATGATGTTAGAGAAGGTGTTGCAATCATGCACAAGGAAGGCGTTGACGTATCTATCACAGGAAACTCAACTAACCCAACAAGATTCCAACATCCAGTTGCAGGTACATACAAGAAGGAATGCACAGAGATTGGCAAGAAGTATTTCTCTGTTGCTTCTGGTGGTGGTACAGGTAGAACACTTCATCCAGATAACATGGCAGCTGGTCCAGCTAGCTACGGTATGACAGATACAATGGGAAGAATGCACTCTGATGCACAGTTTGCTGGTTCTTCTTCTGTTCCTGCTCACGTAGAAATGATGGGTCTAATCGGTATGGGTAACAACCCAATGGTTGGAGCTAGCGTTGCAGTTGCAGTTGCAGTTGCTGAAGCAATGAAGAAATGAGATAGATAATATCTCTAATAAATAAAGCATGGCGTTAAATGTCATGCTTTTTTATTTTTAGTTCCAATACTTTTTCATTCTTTCTCGAAGAGAATGTTTATATTCATCCCAATCAGGAATAGGTCTTGTTGCTACGCCGTCTAGAATAGCCTGTTTTGCGACAGCAGTTGATTCCCACTCAATTACTCTAGGATCAAAAGGTTTAGGAACAATATAGTTCTTTCCAAATGTGAAGTTTTGTCCATTGTAAGCTCGTTTAACTTCCTCAGGTACTTCTTCTTTTGTAAGAGCTACCAATGCTAGAGTTGCAGCTTTTTTCATGTTTTCTGTAATCTCTCTAGCTCCAACATCCAATGCACCTCTAAAGATAAATGGGAAACCAAGTATGTTGTTAATTTGGTTTGGATAATCACTTCTGCCTGTTCCCATAATTACATCGCTTCTTGTTTCAGTTGCTTCTTCATATGTTATTTCTGGGTCAGGGTTAGCCAAAGCAAAGACAATTGGATTCTTTGCCATAGATAATAGCATTTCCTTTTTTAGAACACCCTTTGCAGATACTCCAATAAAAGCATCAGCATTCTTTATCGCTTCAGCGAGAGTTCTAATACTTTTCTCTGTTGTAAATTCTTTGTGTATAGGATTAAGGTTTGGTCGCCCTTTGTATATAACACCATCAATATCTGTTAAAACAAGGTTCTCTTTCTTTATTCCTAAGCTGACGAGCATTCTTGCTATTGAAATGCCAGCTGCTCCTGCTCCAGACAAGACTACAGTTAAATCATTGAAGCTTTTGCCTGCAACTTCTGAAGCATTAATTAAAGCAGCAGAGGCAATAATAGCTGTTCCATGTTGGTCATCATGAAATACAGGGATGTTACATCTCTTTTTGAGTTCTGTTTCTATATAAAAACATTCAGGGCCTTTGATATCTTCAAGGTTTATTCCCCCAAATGTAGGAGAAATTGCCTCAACAATGGAAATAAACTTATCTGGATCTTTTTCATCTACTTCGATATCGAAGACGTCGATATCTGCAAAACGTTTGAAAAGTATAGCTTTTCCTTCCATTACAGGTTTAGAGGCTAAAGCGCCTCTATCTCCTAGTCCAAGGATAGCCGTTCCATTGGAAATAACGCCAACAAGATTTCCTTTCGTCGTGTATTTGTAGGCATTGTTTTCATCTTTATCAACTTCAAGTACTACTTTTCCAACTCCAGGAGTATATGCAAGTGATAAGTCCTCTGCGTTTTTGCATGGTTTAGACGAAATTACTTCAATTTTTCCTTTCTTTCCTTCTTCGTGATATCTTAATGCTAAATCTTTTTCCATAGTTACTTTAGGATAGTTAAACTTTTATTGATTGTCTCTTTTCCAATCAAACATAATTCGTTATACAACTTCTCAGTCAAAGGAACACCACGTACCCAAGAAAGAGAATCTGCTTCATGTTCTTTTTGCCCTGCGTAGTAAACTCTAGAGCAACCTTTAGCCGGAGGAAGGTTGTTTAATTCATCAAGCATTTTTGATATGTCTTTTTTAAGCTCATTTGGATCTCTGAATATATCCAATTTTATAGCTCCAAAGAAATGACAAACTCTAGCACTTGTTGCCTCACTATCCTTAACACTTTTGCCAAAAAGGCCACCAGATAGTATTGCAGTCATAATATCAACAATAGTTGCGAGTCCATAGCCTTTATACCCTCCGTGTTCTTCGCCATCACCACCTAAAGGTAGTATACCTCCACCTCTTTGGTATAACATATCTTCTAATAGTTGGCTTGGATTATCAGTTGAATGGCCAGTTGTATCAACAGCCCAGCCTAGAGGTATCTTTTTTCCTTCTCTATTATATGTTTCTATTTTTCCCCTAGTAACACATGTTGTTGCCATATCAAGACAAAAAATTCTATCGTCAGCTGATGGAATTGCATAAGCTATAGGATTTGTTCCGAAATATGCATCTCTAGCAAAAGTTGGAACACCTAAAGCTGCTGTATTTGTCATTGCAATCCCGATCATATCATTTTTTGCTGCCATTTCTGCATAAAAACCAGCAATACCAAAATGGTTTGAATTACGAACAGAAGAAAAACACATACCCGTCGTTTTTGCTTTATCGATAACGTGAGACATGGTTTTTTTTGATAAACTAAGTCCCATTGCTCCGTTTGCATCTAAAACAAGAGATATGGGAGTTTCTTTAAGAATCGTTGGCTGAATATTGGAAAGCATTACACCTTTTTTTATTCCATTTACATATCGCTTTAATCTACTTACTCCGTGGCTCATTATTCCTCTTGCATCTGCGGATACCAGTATTAAAGCGCTATCTATTGCTTCTTCTTCATTCAATCCAATGGAGAGAAATACCTCCTTACAAAATTCAGTTAATTCTTTTCTGTTTACGTAAATCATAGATTATCCTCAAAAAAAATGCGGAAAAATATCCGCATTCTAATTAAATCGCAGGGTCGCTTAAGATAAATGTGAAATTTCCTTCTAGAACAACATTAGAAAGAGAAGCTGGAAGAAAAATACCACTACCTTGTTTCAGTTTCCATTCTTCATTGTCGTTTGTTTTAAGTATTCCTGAACCATAAATTGGTATTAATACTCTGTAGTGATTACTTTTTTCTAATGTGTATTTCCCATTTACCTCGTATTTATACATTGTGAAAGATTTGTTTGATTCATAGCCAAAACACTTATATATCTTAGCTGAAGCAGAAGAGCTTACTTCTGTAGGTTTAAATAAAACTTTTCTTCTTATTTTTTCTTCTGTATATGTCGTGTAGTCGAAACATTCTAACATATTGTCAAAACCAATTCCGTAATGCATTTCCATATCACTAAGACGTCGAGTGGGCATATTATGTTCAAGCTTGAATGTAAAATCACATGCTTCTGCAATTTCTAAGAACATTGCACCAGGCCCCATGGCATGAGGGATACCTTGAGGTACAAGTATTACATCTCCTTTTTTGATTGGGAGTTTGTGCATAGATTCTTCTATACCTCTAACATCTTCGTTATAGAACATTTCTCTGATTTTCTCTTTTGTATAACCAGGTTTTAGTCCTATTCGTACATATGGAGAGAAGCCTTCATCCTCTCTTGTTTCAACAATGTACCAGGCTTCAGTTTTTCCAAGTGGAAAGTTAAGGTATTTTTTTGCATCTTCTTCTTTTGGATGTGCTTGTAGGCTTAGTCTAACTATTGAGTCTCCAGTTCTAACTCCCATTGAACATTTGTCGCCATGTTTCAATACATAGTCTTTTCCTAAGTAAAGAGAAGGGTTTGTTTCTATGACATCTCGTAGATAGGGGTGATCAGCTAAATTTTCAACTTTAGAGAGTCCTTCTCCAGGATTACTACCAGGATATTGAACTTCTATTACTGACATTTGCCATTCTTCACATAAATCATTTTCATCTGTTTGTGGTAAATTCTTCCATTTATTTAATAGAGAACCTCCAACATAACTTCTTCTTACTCTCATATCCTCTAATAAAAAAGGATGATTTGTGGGGTATTTATTCATTTCTTAATCCTTGAAATTTTCTTTTTCTATTTCTTTTACGCTATTAAGCATTCCTGTTAGAAATTCCTTTCTTTCTTCACTTTCGCCATATGCAAAATATCTTTCAAGGAATAAATCAACCATTGCACAAGCATTTTTAGAACCTACAACATTGTTTCCCATTGCAAGAACATTCGCATTGTTAATCTGAGGAATACCTTTTGCAGTAAACATGCTTTCACAAGCAACTGCATATACGCCTTTAAACTTATTACATACAATACTAACGCCAGCTCCTGAACCACAGATAACAATTCCCTTGTCATATTTTCCTGTTTGAATTGCTTTTGCCAAATTTTTCGATGCTTCTGGATATAGCATTTTTTTATTTTCATCTACTTGGCCTACGTCAGTTACATCATGGCCTGATGATATAAGATAATCCTTTACTATTTGTTTTAAAGGATAACCGGCAAACTCACTTGCTATTACGACCTTCATATTTGTCTCCTTTATTATTTCTTTAATTGTTAATCTTAAAAGAGGATATTGCAAGTAAAAAATGCTATCTGATATATCACATTTTTAAATTAATTACATTTTTGAGCAAATAAATGAAAATTCTTGTTGAATTCGCTATAAAATGCCCTTACAGTATATTTAGAAAGTAAATCGTGATATATCACACGAGAAGAAAAAGGAGATTATTTATGAGAAAAGTTTTGATGGCTCTAGTTACACTTCTTTTAGCGTCAACTATGCTTTTTGCACAAGGATCAAATGAAGAAACAACTAGTAAAACAAAAATTGGAATTGCTGCTTGTCATTACAAAAATTCATGGAATGTTACAAACACTGAAAGCATGATGAAAGTTTTTGAAGATGCTGGCTATGACGTTGTATGGAACGAAGCAAAGAACGATACAGCAACTCAGGTTGCAAATGTTAATGACCTTATTGCACAAGGTGTTGATTGGGTTGTAATGAAACCAAAAGAAGAACAAGGATTACTTCCAGCAATTGAAGCATGTAAAAAGGCTGGAGTAAAAGTTATTCTTGTGGATAGAACTGTTGCGGCAACTCCTGGTGTTGATTTTGTTTGTGGAATTAGAACAAATGCATACCTAGGTGGACAGCAGGTTGCTAATTGGATCGTTGAAAACTATCCAGATGGATGTAACTACATTGAAGTTCAGGGTTCAGCTGGTTCTACAACTGGAATTGAAAGATCTGAGGGCTTACATTCTATTCTTGATAGTTATAACGGAAAATATAATTGTCTTGATACTCAGCCAACAGATTTCTCACGTGCTCAGGGACAGAAGGTCACAGAGAATATGTATCAGGCATATGGTGAAAAAATTGATGTTGTCGTTACACAGTCAGATGAACTTGCTTTTGGAGTCCTTCAGGCATTGGATAGTGTCGGTGCTAAACCTGGTGTAGATATTAAGGTTTGTACAATTGGCGATGGCTCATCTGCTCTTCTTGATGAAATTATTAACGGTCGTGTAGCGTGTGCTTCTGAATGTACTCCTTATCTTGGGGATGTTGTTCTTGATGCAATTAAGACTGTTGAAAATGGTGGAACTCCAGAACCTAATATGTGGGCAAATGACAGATTCTTTACTATTGAAAATGCTGCTGAAGAGAAAGCAAAGGCAACATGGTAATTAAAAAATAGCTACTAGATTTACTAATTAGAATGCACCGCATCTCAAATGGTGCGGTGCTTATTATAGGTCATGGAGATTAAGATGGCTGAAGAATTACTGAAATTATCAGGTATATGTAAAAGCTTTCCAGGTGTTAAAGCTCTAAAAAATGTTTCCTTTAGTGTCAACAAGGGAGAAGTAATGGGGTTAATGGGGGAAAACGGAGCAGGAAAGTCAACTCTTATAAAAATTATTACAGGTTACTATAAGCGAGATGCTGGCTCTGGCGAAATGGTTATGGATGGAGTTAGCGTAAATCCATCAAATACTATGGAAGCTCAGAAACTAGGTATTAGTACAATTTTCCAGGAACTAAACCTAAGTCCATATATGAGCATTGCGGAAAACATTTTCTTAGGAAATGCCCCGAAGAAAAAGAATGGACTTATTGATTGGAAAACGATGAAAGAAAGAGCAAAAGCAAGGATGCTTGATCTTGGAATCACCGTTGATGTTGATAATACAGTAGAGACTCAAAGCACTGCAATTCAGCAAATGACAGCTATAGCTAGAGCTCTCGAAATGAATACAAAAATTCTTATTATGGATGAAGCAACTTCGTCCTTAGAAACAAAAGAAGTCGACATTCTTTTTAGCGTTGTAAGAAAACTAAAGGAAAGAGGAATATCGACAATTTTCATCACTCATAAGCTTGATGAAGTATTTAAAATTTGTGATAGAGTAACAATTCTTAAAGATGGTGAATATGTTACAGCTAGAGGTATGGAAGGTTTTACAAAGCTTGAATTGATAAGCCTTATGATAGGGCGAGATGCCTCAAGCATTGTAAATAAGAGAAAAATTCACGATAAATCAAAACAAGACGCACCTGTTTTCTTTAGTGCTAGAAATATACGAAAGAATAATTTTAGGCTTAATGGTATCGATATAGATATTCATAAAGGTGAAGTTGTGGGCCTTGCTGGTTTACTCGGATCAGGAAGAACTGAACTAGCAAAGGTTATATTTGGGGATGATATCTATTACGAAGGTGAGATGTTCCTGAATAACATGGCTGTAAAATTTAAAGGTCCATACGATGCAATAAAAAAAGGTCTAGCTTATTGTACAGAAGACAGAAGATCTGAGGGAATTTTCCCTAATATGAGCGTAATGGACAATCTTACAATGACTATTCTTGGGGATATCTGTAAGTTTGGAATCTTAAATAAAAAGAAGCAAAGAGAGATAACAAATCAGTATATAGACGCAATATCAATTAAGACACCGAGCGCAAATGCAAAAATAAAAAACCTTTCAGGCGGTAATATGCAGAAAGTTATTCTTTCGAGGTGGCTTTCTACAAAACCAGATTTAATTATTCTTGATGAACCTACACGTGGTATAGATGTTGGTGCAAAGAGCGAAATAGAGAATCTTATAAAAAAGATTTCAGATGAGGGAATTACTGTACTCTATATTTCTTCAGAATTAGATGAGCTTGTCCGTGAGTGTGACAGAATTGTTGTGCTAAGTGAAGGGAAAAAGGTGAATGAAATTGTTGGTGACGATATTTCAAATGAAAGCATTATGGCAGCAATTGCATCTAGCCAAACAAAATAGTGGGGAGTCTTATGGGTGTAAATACAATAACTCTAAATAAAATGAAGAAGGATTTTAATTTCTCTAAGTTTTTTGTTGAATATGGAGCAATTATATCCCTTGGAGCTTTGCTCCTTTTCAATATAGTTTTTACAAGAAACTTTGTTAAAACTGGAACTTTCATGACAATTATAAAACAAGCAACTCCTATTTTGTTCACAACAATAGGAATGACGTTTGTTATTTCATCTGGAGGCACAGATATTTCTGCAGGCTCAATGATGGCTTTTGCTGGAGAAATAACTGCAATCTCTCTTGTCTCGGGAGACTCCTTTGTCTTTTCAGTTTTGAAAGCATTGTTACTTTGCATTCTAATTGGTGTTTTTAACGGTGTATTAATTTCAAAGGTTGGTGTTCAACCGATTATTCTTACGTTAGTAATGCAAATTGTAATGCGCGGTGTAACTGTAATACTTGTTAAAGCAAGGGTTTATCCTGTTAATAGGTATCCTGAAATTAAATGGTTGGGGTTAGGGCAGATCTTTGGTTCTATTCCATCTCAGATTTTATTTTTCATACTAGCATCTATTCTTGGAATCTTTCTTATTAACAAAACAGTGTTTGGTAAATATGTGGAGGCCATCGGAGAGTCTCCTAAAGCTGCGAGACTTTCCGGAATTAGAACTGTTGCTGTTATTGTGGCTGTATATGCTCTTTCAGCACTTTTTGCAGGTATTGGTGGAATTCTTGAAATGGCACGTAATGGAGCAATGGATCCTAACGAGTTAGGTAGGCTCTATGAAATGGACGCTATTGCAGGTGTTGCAATAGGTGGAACTCCTATGAAAGGAGGAAAAGCTAAGGTCTGGGGCTCAATAATGGGATGTTTGTTAATGATTATGATTGGAACAACAGTCAATATGAATGGTATTCCATATTCAGCTAGTAACGTTATTAAAGCTGTCATTATTATTTTCTCTCTAGTAATTCAACGCGAAGCTTCAAACTAAGGATGGTATAGAATGAAAAAGATAAATAAGGATTTTTCGATTCTTGAATTTATACAGTACAACGTTGCTTCTTTGGGCGTTGTTATATTAATAATTGTAGGTATTGCCCTTTATGGCACAAAGTTTTTGAATTTTCAAAGAAATTTAAAAAACGTTCTTCACTACGCTTCATTATTAGGAATAATGGGGGTTGGAGTAAACTTATCTCACATTATTGGGGGACGAGATTTATCTGTTGGCGCTGTTGCTGCATGTACTAGCATGTTTTGTGCAATTGCAGCTCCATACGGCTTTATTCCATCAATTTTGCTAGGACTAGTAGTTGGAGCAGCTTTTGGTTTATTTAACGGTTTTATTATTGCTAGATACAATGTTCAACCTTTTATAGCAACACTAGGAACACAATTAGCTGCACGTGGTATTGCATTATTGATGAATAATGAGTATTCAATAGCATTGCCTTCTACTGCAACGGCTTTAAAGTTTATGGGAAATGGACAGCTATTTGGAATTATTCCAATGCCAACTGTAATATTCCTTACTCTTGTTATTGTATTCTCAATTGTCATGAAACATACTCCATTAGGACGAGCAATTTATGCTGTTGGAGGAAATGCTGAAGCAGCCGAAATGATGGGTATTCGTGTTTTTAGAATTAAGGTTATAACATACCTTCTTTCTGGTCTTTTGGCAGCTCTAGCTGGTTGTACTCTTTGTGGTCATATTAATGCTGGACAACCTACAGCTTGTGAAGGCTGGGAAATGACAATAATGGCAGCAGTCATTATTGGTGGAACACCAGTAAAGGGAGGAAAGGGTAGAATTACGGGAATCCTGTATGGTGTTATCTTTGTCCAACTTATATCGAATATAATAAACCTTAATGGGCGTATAAATGCAAACTGGAAAGATATTTTGACAGGATTAATTCTTCTTGCTGCTGTTTTACTTTATGCATTTGCAGATATGAAGAAAGAGAAGAATAAACAATCAAGAAAATTAAATGCGGAGGCTGCTGTATGATGTTTTCTGTTGCATGTGGAGAAGTAAAGAATCCATCCTCGCCACTAGTTTTTTCTGGTAATTTTTGTTCTTCAATTGTAAAAGCTAAAAAATATGGTTTTGATGCTATAGAGATTCATACTCCAGATATTGAAAATCTTGATGTTGAATCTGTAATAGCAACATGTAAGTGTGAAAACATGAAGATTTCTACAATTGGGACAGGTGCTATTTATGGAAAATATGGTCTCTCTTTAATGGATCAAGAAAAAGATAAGCACGATAGAATAATCAATATGGTAAAGAAATATATTGATGTGGCAGAAAGAGTTAAAAGTAAGGTCACTATTGGAAGTATAAAAGGTAATGTCCCGAAAAATGCTTGTAGAGATATTTATATAGAGACATTAGGCTCTTCGCTAAAAGATATTTCTGATTATGCCGTGCAAAAAGGTGTAATAGTTCTTTTGGAAGCAACAAATAGGTATGAGAATAATGTTATTAACAATGGTTCTGACATTGTGTCTATGATTGAGAAGTATTCTTTGAAGAATGTAATGGGACTTATGGATTCTTTCCATATGAACATTGAAGAAGAAAGTATCTCAAATGGTATTTTTACCGTTGGTAAATATCTTGGCCATGTTCATATCGCTGATAACACTAGACTCTATCCTGGTTCCGGTTCATTTAATTGGAATATTTTGTTCGAAGCGTTAAAGAAATGTGGATATAACTCATATCTTTCAATTGAGTGTTTACCTATCCCAAGTGAAGAAGAGTGTGCAAAAAAATCGATTGAATTCTTCCAAAGTTTTTTTGGTTAGGAGATATTTATGGTAGTAAATGATCCATCACTAGCAAATATTGATCTACTAGAATTCGGAGAGAGAGTTAAGGAGTTATACGATTCTGGCATAAGAATGTTTCATGTTGACATAATGGATGGTCATTATGTCAAAAACCTATGTTTTCCTACATCAGTTGTAAAATCATTAAAGAGAATGTATCCAGATGTAACAATTGAAGTACATATGATGGTGGATAATCCATTTGATTATGTTTCATTAATGGAAGAATATGGTGCATCTTGGCTTTCTTTTCACTTAGATAGTACATCTTTTTCTCGTAGACTTATTTCTCTTATCCAGAGTAAAGGTATGAAGGCGGGAGTAGCAATCAATCCTTCTCAGCCAATATCTTTGTTAGAACCATTATTACCATTTCTGGATTATGTTTTGTTTATGTCTGTTGAGCCCGGATTTGCTGGACAGAAGTTTATACCAGGTTCGATGGAAAGACTTAAAGAATTAAATAGTCTTAGAAAAAAAGGTGGCTATGACTTTAAGATTATTGTTGATGGAGGAGTAAATTACTCAATAGCCAAGGAAACTATAGAAAATGGTGCATATGCTTTAGTCACAAATATATATATGATTTTTAATCAAAGTGACGGAATAAAGAAAGCATGTGAGCGTTTTAATAAAGAACTTTGCGAGGGATAATAATGGAATATATTAATCTAAAAGACTCAGTTTTAATTCCTCAACTTGGTGAAGGCGTGTTCAGAATGCCAAATGATGAAACAACAGCTAATGCTGTTTTATCTGCAATAGAGCTTGGTTACAGACATATAGATACAGCTTCTGTTTATGGCAACGAAGAATCCGTTGGAATAGCAATAAAGAAGAGCGGAATAAAAAGAGAAGAAATATTTCTAACAACTAAGGTATGGAATGAAGATGTTAGAAATAATAATGTAAGAGGGGCTTTTGAGAAAAGCCTGAAGCTGTTACAGACAGATTATGTAGACTTATATCTAATTCATTGGCCTGCAGTAGGGTTTGAAAAAGCTTGGAAAGATCTAGAAGATTTGTACAATGAAGGTCGGGTCCGGGCTATTGGTGTTTCTAATTTTCATCTTCACCATATGCAGGAATTACTAAAAGTGGCTAAGATTAAACCCTTTGTTAATCAGATAGAATCTCATCCATATTTCAATAACAATCCTTTAATAGAAAAAATGAAAGAGTTAGGTATTAATGTTGAAGTTTGGAGTCCTTTAGGTGGCTCAAAAACAACATGTGTTAGAACTGATTTAACCATTAATGAGATTGCGAAAAAACATGGAAAGTCATCATCTCAAATTATCTTGCGTTGGGATATTCAACGAGGGGTTATTCCACTTGTTAAATCAACTCATGAAAATCGATTAAGGGAAGATTTAGATATCTTTGATTTTGAACTAACAACTGATGAAATGAAATTGATAAACGAATTAGATAGAGGTATGAGAGTTGGTTCAGATCCAGATAATTTTAATTTCTGATTAAAAAAGATTTTTTTGTTTTTTTTGATTGATAAAACCTAAAAATCCTTTTTTACTTAAAAACATACTATAAAAAATGTATGAAAAAAGAAGGGATAGTTAGTTGGTAGGTAAAACAGAAGAAGTATATAACGTTTTAAAGTCAAAAATTATTTCATTAGAGCTTGCTCCTGGTAGTGAAATAACTAATTCTCTTTTAGAAGAATTAAACGTTAGTAGAACTCCGATGAGAGAAGCTCTTCAGCAATTGGAGAGAGAAGGTTTTGTTGTTGTTAATTCAAGGAAAAATACTCTTGTATCAGAGATTACAAGAGAACAAATTAGTAATGTTTTTGAAGTTAGATATGATGTTGAACCATATATTGCTAAAACATTTTTCAAGAATATTAATCTTGAGGAGGTTCATAAAAATCGAGAGATTTTAAGAACTTTTTATAATAATTCATATGGTAGGCAATACTACATAGATGTAGATAACATCATTCATAATATGATTCTAAAAGCATGCACAAATTCTTTCTTTTATGAGTTGATGACTCGTGTAAATGCTCATAGTAGTAGAATTAGGCAGTTCATTTCCATGAGAAATGATCAGTACGAAAGATCTGTTATCCAACACCAAGCAATCTTAGAAGCAATAGAACTTGGGGATGCAGATGCGATTGAAGCTGCTGTTCGTTATCATGTAGTGTGGAGCAGGGAAGATGCTTACACTTACATGGAAAGAACAGAATTGTAATTATTTTTGTTATCTGTACTAAAGAATGCATGAATATGTCAAAAAGTGGCAAGAATAGAAACACTTGTCCTAATTGACGGCAAAAAAGAGTAATTTTAAACTTTATATAGTGATAAATTCTAATCTTTGTAAAAGAGAAGAGGAGCAGCAATGAAAGCAATTAATGAAGTAGTAAAAAAGACTAAACGCCCTGTTAAGGCTGTTCAGTTTGGTGAAGGAAACTTTTTAAGAGCATTTATTGATTACCAAATAGATGTAATGAATGAAAAGACAGACTTCAATGGATCAGTTGTTATGGTTCAGCCACTTAAGAATGGTATGGGTGATATGATAAATAGCCAGGACGCTATTTATACAACAATCCTACGTGGTGTTGAAAACGGTAAAGAAGTTGAAGAAGATAGAGTTGTAACAAGTGTTGAGAAATGTGTTAATCCATACACAAATTATGATGAATATATTTCCATAGCAGATAACCCTGATTTGAGATTTGTTTTCTCAAATACAACAGAAGCTGGTATTGCTTATGATCCATCTGTTAAGAAGGATGATAAGCCTCAGTCATCATTCCCTGGTAAGGTAACAGCTTTCCTCTACAGAAGATTTAAGACATTTAATGGCGATAAATCAAAAGGACTAATCTTTATTCCTTGTGAATTAATTGATAAGAATGGTTTCTTCCTTGAGAAGTATGTATTGCAGCATTCTCAGGACTGGGGACTTGAAAGTGAATTTATTGATTGGGTTAAAGAGACATGTGATTTCTGTTGTTCTCTTGTTGATAGAATTGTTCCGGGCTATCCTCGCTCTGAAGCTGACGCTATTTGTGAGCGTCTTGGTTACAAAGACAATCTTCTAGATTCAGCTGAAAAGTTCCTCTTCTGGGCAATTGAATATACAAAGAAGAGCCATGAAGATGAACTTCCTACAGGTAAGGCAGGACTTAATGTTGTTTGGACAAAAGATATGAGTTTCTTTAGAACCAGAAAGGTTCGTATTCTAAATGGAACACATACAATGAGTGTCCTTGCTGCATATCAAGCAGGGAAGAATACTATTGAAGATTGTATGAATGATTCTCTCATCTCTTCTTTTATGTATAAGGGGCTATTTGAAGAAATTATTCCAAGTATGGATGGAGATAAAGAGCTTCTTACAACATATGCTGGTGATGTCTTAAATCGTTTCCGCAATCCATATATTGTTCACCTCTTACTTTCTATTAGCTTAAATAGCACATCAAAGTTTAAGACACGAGATCTTCCTTCACTTCTTGGTTACATTGAGAAAGAAGGAAAGCTTCCTCCTGTTCTTGTATTCTCTCTTGCTTCTCTTATCTCTTTCTATGAAGGAAAGAAGAAGGAAGATGGTAGTTATATGGGCTCTAGAAATGGCGAAGAATACAAAATTATGGATAGTCCAGATGTTATTTCTTTCTTTGATTCGTTATACTCAAGAGAGTATAAGAGTGTAGAAGAGAAGGCTTCTGTTCTCAGTTCTTCTGTCCTTAAGAAGACAGAGTGGTGGGGGGAAGATTTAACAAAGGTTAAGGGCTTAGAGAAGCTCGTGGAAGAAGACCTTGTTAAGATTTGGAGCCTAGGTATGACTAAAGCTCTTGTTTCTATTGTGGAGTAATGGAAAGTGAAGCTTATTAGAATTAACGCGAAAGATAATGTCGCTGTAGCTCTTGAAGCATTAAGTGCTGGGGAAGTACTAATTGTTGAAGGTGAACCTGTTACAATACTTGGTGATATAATCCCCGGACATAAGGTTGCTCTAGATAATATAAAAGAAGGAGAAGCTGTTATAAAGTATGGCTATCCAATTGGTAGAGCAAAAAAAGATATTAGAAAAGGTGAATGGGTTCATACTTTCAATTTGAAGACTCAACTCGAAGAAAGTGGTGATTACCACTACGATGAAGAGTGTGCAAAAGAGTATTTAATTGAGGCAGAAGAGAGACAAAAGCGTAATTTAAGTGATGGTTGCCCTTGCATAAAGGCCTATGAGAGAAAGAATGGCGATATTGGTATTCGAAATGGGCTTTGGATTGTTCCAACTGTTGGATGCGTTAATGAGATAAGTAAAAAGCTTGCTTCTTGGGGTAATGAAAACTTGGGCCTTGAAGATGGAGTCAAGGCCTGGACCCATCCTTTTGGATGCTCTCAGCTAGGTGATGATCATGAAAATACACGTAAGATTCTCTCTGGTCTAGTGAAGCATCCTAATGCAGGTGGCGTGCTTGTTGTTGGACTCGGATGCGAGAATAACACAATGGATTCGTTTAAAGCTTTGCTTGGATCTGTAGACGAAGAAAGAATAAAGTTTATGGTCTGCCAGGAAGAAGATGACGAACTTGAGAAGGGTAAGGAGCTATTACAGCAAATCGCAAGCGTAATGAAGAATGACAAGAGAACTGTTGTTTCTGCATCTCGCCTTGTTGTTGGTATGAAGTGTGGTGGTTCTGACGGGCTAAGTGGTATTACAGCTAATCCACTTGTTGGTAGATTCACAGATGCGCTTACAGCTATTGGCGGAACTGCTATCTTAACAGAGGTTCCAGAGATGTTTGGTGCTGAACAGGTTTTAATGGATAGGGCTGCATCAAGAGAAGTCTATGAAAAAATTGTAGACATGATTAATGCCTTTAAGCACTATTTTGTCTCTCATGGTCAGGTCGTTTATGAAAATCCAAGTCCAGGAAATAAAAGTGGTGGTATTACAACACTTGAAGACAAGTCCCTTGGTTGCGTTCAAAAGGGTGGTAGTGCTCCTGTTACAGGCGTTCTTCACTATGGCGATAAGGTCTCAACAAAAGGCTTAAATCTCTTATCTGGTCCTGGTAATGATATAGTATCTACAACTGTTCAAACAGCAAGCGGTGCACATATGATTCTCTTTACAACAGGTAGGGGAACTCCACTAGGAGCACCAGTTCCAACAGTTAAGATTGCAACAAATACTCCTTTATCAGAAAAAAAGAAGTCATGGATAGATTTTAATGCGGGTCGTCTTCTTACTGAAGATAAAGAAAAGGTTGTCTCTGATTTCATCAGTTACATTCTTGAAGTTGCAAGCGGTGAAAAGCACACAAGAAACGAAGAGAATGGATACTCTGAGATATCTATTTTTAAAGATGGCGTTGTTCTATAAGAAGGGAGGTCGAAAGACCTCCTTTTATAATGAATCAATGATCTCAATTGCTTCCATATACATTCTTGGTATATGGAATGGTCCCTTATACATATTTCCTTTTATTTTTGTAGCAATTGTTCCATCTCTGTGTAAATAGCCATACCATTCGCCATTTTCTCTGTCGATAAAATGCGAGGCGATATAATCGTCGACTTGAGAGAAGAGTTTGAGATACTTCTCATCCTTTGTTATGGCGTATGACATAAGAGAGGAAATGACAGCTTCTGTTTGTGGCCACCAGAATTTCATATCCTGATGATATTCAGAGAGTGGGAGCGATAATATATCTCTATACTGTATTATTCCGCCACCATATTCCTCATCCCAACCAAGCTTCCATTCCCAAGAAAAGATTTTTAGTCCCAAGTCTATGATTGCTTTATCTTTTCTATAGAGACCTTCCTTCATAATAAACCAACTTGCTTCAAGTGCATGTCCGGGATTTAGAATTCTGCCTTCAAAATGATCTAGCATTAGACTTGAATCTGGTGCAACCTGTTCTACTACGCACTCATATTCATCTCTAACAAAATACTTCTCAATGGTATTTAAAAGAGATGAAATATAAGAATTAAAGTATTCTTTCTTTTCAGGAGCAATTGCTCTTAGTTCGGAGAGAACATTTATCATAATCATTGGCTCTGCAAAAGAGATAGAAGCTTCTGTTTCTGGGTTATACTTCGGCGTAAGAATTCCCGGTGTTCTTCTTATATAATCGACCTTCTCTAAAAGAGATAGAGCTTTTTCTTTGTAGCGTTCATCTCCACTTATCTTGTAGTATTGAGCCCAACCAATTATTGCGAATGTCTCAGAAAAGAAATAGCGCTCTCTCTTAATTACCTTTTTGCCATCTTTTGTAACGCGAAAGAACATTCTTCCATCACTATCAAAACACCTATCTAAAAAGGGGAGGATTGTAAGAGAGGCATCTAAGTATTCTTCTCTCTTAAAGAGTTCATAAGCTTTAGAAAAGACCCAAAGAGCACGTCCCTGGAACCAAACAGACTTATCTGTTTCTATTATTTTTCCGTCTTCACTTAGTCCTGTATAAATACCCCCATTTACTTTATCTATGCCATTTTTTAGCCAAAATGGAAGGACGTTATCTAAAAGCTCTCTTTCGTACTTTGCTCTAATCTCCTTGAGGTCAACCATCCTACTTATTTCCCTTCAAGTGCCATCATCTTATTTATTCTTCTAATGTGTCTTTCTTCATTAGAGAATGGAGTTGATAGAAATGTATCTAGAATATCTAAAACAGGTTCAGGATAGTCAAATCTGCCACCAAAAGCGACAAAGTTTGCGTTATTGTGTTCTCTTGTCTTTTCTGCTGCGTACTTATTTTGAACGAGAGCACATCTAATACCTTTCATCTTATTTGCAGCAAGAGATATGCCGATTCCAGTACCACAAAGAAGAATACCGTAGTCATAGCCACCCTTACGATATTCAAGAACAGCCTTTTCTGCCATATCTGGATAGTCGACACTCTTTTCTTTATCTGTTCCTAAATATGTATATTCAATACCTTTTTCTTTTAAGTGCTTTAAAATTTCCTGTGTTCTTTCTACAGCACCATGGTCATTAGCTACAACAACTTTCATCTTTTTTATTCTCCTATTATTTCTATTTGACAAGCTTTCATTGCTTCAAGAGCTATGTTATGACGCGTTTTATTTACGCCACGAGAAAGAGAGGCGTCAACAATAATATGTGCATTAGGAAGAAATGCCTTTACAAGAAGTGCATTCGAAATAACACATATATCTGTGCATAGACCCATAAGCGTAATGGACGCTATTTCTTCTTCCTCATCCATTTTTAATAGCTTCTCTCCCAAGAGAGTAGAGCCGAATGTCTCTTTTTCAATTGGCTCTGTCTTTCTAATTTTATCTAAAACATCTACGATTTCCCAACCTTTTGTATTCTTAATACAATGCTTTACTGGAAGGTTTTTCCCTTCTTCTGTTTCAAGATAGTTGGAATAATGGGTATCTCTAGTAAAAAGGACAGGGCCAACGAAGTTGAGAATTCTTTCTTTCATTGGCTCTACAATCTCTTCTGCTTCCTTACTTCCAAGAGAACCTGTTATAAAGTCATTTTGCATATCTACAACGATTAATACATTCTGCATACTTTAATTGTAATCTTTTACAAAGAAAAATGGAGTACAAAGATTGTTAAAAATAGTTTACACTTCTTTTATGAGAGATATTTATATCACAGGGCACAGGAACCCAGATTTGGATAGTATCTGTTCTGCCTATGGTTATGCTGAATTAAAAAACATTATTGATAGAGAAAATCGTTACCACGCTGTTCGATGTGGTCATATGAGTGATGGAGTAAAGAAGCAGTTTTCACTTTTAGGCGTTGAACCTCCTCCATATATGAAGGATGTTAAGCCGAAGGTTAGTGACGTAATGCTTAAGCCTATTGAGAAAGTTGAAGCATCGGATCCTATTTATAATCTTGTTAAAACATACAATGAGACGCATCCATCTGCTTTCCCTGTTTATGATAAGGGAGATTTTATCGGTCTATTAAGTATTGATGATATAACAGGATGGTTCTTAAAAGATAATGCGGAGGAGATTCCTCATTATGACTTTACTGTCAACAATATTGAGCGTGTTATACCTGGAAAGGTCATAAAAAGAGGGAAAGAAAGCTTTAATGCTTCTATCCTTGCTGGGGCTGCTGCTTATGAAGACTTCTGTCGTTTTGTCGACAGTAGGAAAGATACGATTGTAGTTTTAGGCTACAGAAAGAGATATATCGAGTATGCTATCAGCGCTGGCGTTAAAGCCATAATGATTACAACGTCTACAAGCTGTGAGGATATAGATTTTTCACATTATGAAGGAAGTGTATATATTACGCCACTTGGAACTGCTGAAGTTGAAAGAAGACTTAGAATGACACCTAGCGTATCAACAATAATTGGTAAGCAGGGTAAGAGACTCGATAGTGAAGACTTCTTCGATGATGCTAAAGAGGCTCTAACATCTAGTAATCTTCGTGGCCTATCTGTCTTTGAAAATGGAGAGTTTGTTGGTTTTGTAACAAGAAGATGCTTCCTTGAAAAGCCAAGCTATAGTGTTATTCTCGTTGACCATAATGAGATAGCTCAGAGTATTAAGGGCATAGAAGAGGCTTCTGTTGTTGAGATAATCGATCATCACAGACTTGATGCTTTAAAAACAAGTCTTCCTATCTTTATCGATGCAGAGCCATTAGGTAGTACTTGTACAATTGTTTATCAACAGTATTTGAGACACAACATCGTTCCAAGTGAAACAACAGCAAGAGTACTCTTGACTGGTATTATCTCAGATACATTATGCTTGCGTTCTCCTACAACTACTGCTATCGACAAGACAGCAGCTGGCGCACTTGCTGCTATTTGTGGCGAATATGATATCTATTCATTTGGAACAAAGCTCTTTTCTATTATTGATTCTCTTTCTTCTAGAGAGCCAATCTCTGCAATTGAAGGAGACTTTAAGGTTTATAACGAGAAAAATATTAAGATTGGAATAGGGCAGTGTGAAGTAACAACACTTTCCGATCTTCCATCATATAGTGATAAGTACTTAGACTCATTAAATACAATAAAAGAGAAGAAAAACCTTGATTGGGCTATGCTTCTTATTACCGATGTTTTAAGAGAGAAGAGTGTGCTTCTTACTACAGAATGTAAATATAGACAAAAGCTTCAGTGGAGTGAAATTAGTACTTGCATTTATGACATGCCAGGAGTTTTAAGTAGAAAGAAACAGCTTCTTCCTGAAGTAATTCACTGTTTGGAATAGTGGTTCATTGAGAAAGAGAAAAAAGGACTAAGTGTTAATCTCGCCTTTAGAAATATCATCAAAGAGATTTGAGTGAGAAACAATTATTACAAGTTTTGACTTAGATAATTGGGCTATTGTTTTTCTAAGCATTTCTTTGCTGCTAACATCTATCCCAGACTCGATTTCATCAAATAGATATATCTTTCTTTCTCTAGATAGGGCAGAAGCAAGGGCGAATCTAATCATTTGTCCTTTTGAAAGTCCTATTACTTTTTGGTCAATGATGGTATCGAATCCATCTTTCAAATCCATAAACCATGACATAAGGCCCACATTGTCTATATTAGATAGAAGCACTTTGTCGTCAACTTTGTCTCCCCAAAGTAGATTATCTCTAACAGTTGAAGGAAATAAGAAAAGAGAAGATGGTATTAATAAAAGATCATCAGAAGATATACATCCAGATATAGTTATTCGTCCATTTTGTAAGCCTTTATTTTCTAATAGACCTGCTATTAAATTAATTAAGGTAGTTTTTCCTGAGCCATTTTCTCCCTTTATTAGATATAAGCCAGGAGCTTCAAAAGAAAATGACATTTTGTCTATGATCATTTTAGAGTCATATTTAAATGATATAAAATGGGCACTTAGTTCTAATTTTTCTAAAGGGTAATAGGAGATAATATCTGGATGAGTTTCTGTTTCTAGCATAGATTTTACTCTATCAATTGATACTGACTGTGCTAAAAGATTTTTATAAACACTACCATATCCATTGATTATGTTTCTTATTTGTTGAGAAAAAAGGACAGCAGCCATAAAATCTCCAACTGAGTTTTCTCCTCTATAGATTCCTAATCCAAGAAAAAAGTATATGGCTGAAACAGTAATAACGTTTATAAAAAATAAAGCTATTCTTGTGTTTTGTGATAAATTTAACTTCTTAAATGATACTGAATAGTTGTCTTCTAATCTTGAAATAAAGAATTGTTTGAAAAAAGAAGCACAATTACCAGTTGAAAGGTAAGAGGCATTTATTGAACTCTGTATAGAAGAAATATAATTATCTCCAAAGGTTTTTGCATCAACATTTAGTTTTCTTTCTTTTTTTCCAGCTATTTGGTACACAACAATTGGAAAAATGGCGAAGACGATTGTTAAAATGAAAGCATAAGTATTTAGGACTATCAGTCTCCAAGAAACAATAAATAGAGTAAAGAGACTTGTAATCAATCCAGGAATGGTTGTTGTCCAAATTGAAGTAACGACACCAATGTCAGATTTTATTATATTTAGTACTTCAGCTTCTCTTCCTTTCAGAAAACCATATCTTTTTCTTTTTATGATGGATGAAAAAAATAGAGATTCACATCTAAGTGTACTTCTTTTTTCTATAGTGAAACTTAGACGACCTAATAGCAAAGATAGAAATAATCCACATGTTTGAAGAATAAACAGAACAACCAACGTTGTTATAAAAGATGAAAAGTCGCCAAGCGAAAGTGCGTCCATAAGCGAACCTGTGAGTACTGGTTCAAAAGAATAAAGATAGGATAGAACAATTGAAAGAAGAAGAGAGATATAAACAAGGAGCATCTCTTTTCTTGTAAATTGCCAGCACCACAGCAATTTACTTAATATGTTCTCTTTCTTCATCTTCGCATACATGGCCATTTTCAAATTTGTATACTTTATTTGAAAACTCTAGGAGTCTTTCATCGTGGGTAGATATTATAGTTGTTACGCCATTTTTATGGGTTAGATTGGAAAAGATTTCCATTATTTCAATAGCTCTTTCTTTATCAAGGTTTGCCGTTGGCTCATCTGCTAGCAATATGCTAGGGGATTTTAAGAGCGCACGAGCAATAGATACTCTTTGTCTTTGTCCTCCAGAAAGGTCGCTAGCTAGTCGTTTTATTTCCTTTTCTAAACCTAAGTTCTCAAGTATATTCACTGCCTTTTCATGGTAATACTTTTCTTTTTTTCTGAATTCCTTTTTGTTTACTCTCACACTCAACAAAACATTATCAAAAACAGTTAAGTAGTCAAGCACCATAAAGTCTTGAAAGATCATACCGACTTCATGATATCTAAATGAACAGAGTTCGTTTTCATTCATCTTTTCTAGTTGGAAACCATTTGCTGTCACAGAACCAAAAGATGGGGAGAGTTCTCCTCCAATTATTCTTAGTGCTGTGGTTTTTCCTGATCCACTTGGTCCCATAAAAAGAGTAATAGAGCTATCATCACATTTGAAATTAGCATTGCTTAAAGCATGAACTGTTTCACTTCCTGATTTATAATCGCGTCCTAGATTTTCAGCTATTACCATTCTTTGATTTCCTTTTTAAGTAGATTTAAAATATAAAATCTTTACCTATAATAGAAGTATTTTTTGTCTCTTTAAATAACAGACATTTTTGAAAGAAAAAATCCCTAAAATAGAAACATTCTTCTGATGGAATTTTTACGCCATCAACATAGCTCCATCCATAAATCCAATGACAACTATAAACTGAATCGTCTAGGTAGAGTATTTTTCTTGCCCATGTATCAAAATCTTCATATTCGACTCTTACATTATCTTTTGAAAGAACAATCTTCTTATCTGTTTCTTCTTCTATTGTATATGTATTGAGTATTTCACCATTCTCATTATATATTTTCTCTCCTCCAAAAGATATTTCAGATAAGATATTGCCAGTTTGGCTATCATAATTTATTGCACTAGCATCATCAAAAGAATAAATTGAATCACTAGGACCAACAAAGTAGCCTGTTTTGTTCTTCTCATTGTAAAAAAAATAGGAAAGTAAAGAAGAAAGAAGCATTGTTTGGTTAGATTTTTTAGGTACTTCATTAAAGTCTAGTTTACCCAGAATAGGTTTAATTTTAATTTGTATAGCACTAGCATATGATTGAGTTGGATAGAATAAATCTAAGACGCTAGCATTAAGCATCAACGCAAAGAGTAAAAGTATTAATATGGAAGTAATTTTTTTCATATAGACTCCTCTCTTTTTTGTTTGATAATCAAAACTGTATTGATAGAAAGAGAAACCAACATAAACACTACAAAAACATTAAATGTTTCATTAAGAAAATGAAGCCATTCATATTTTAGTTGATATTTTCCTCCTATTGCATATACATCTCTGAAAAATAAATCCTCTCCATAAATGAGTCTGTCTCCAAGTGGTGCAATAAAGTTTAGAAGAACTTTTACAAGACAAATACCAAGAGCTGAGCAAGAAACAATTATTAAAAAAAGAATAAAGTCTTCTGTTACCTTTAGAAAGATTTGATTCTTAAACCTCATTCCAAACCTTGAGTATAAAGAAAACTCTTTTCTTCTAATATTGAATACAGATATATCAGTAAGAACTAGAGAACATATAGTTAAATACCAAAGAGCTTCAATCCACCTATAAGCATAACTTAGTGGAGTATTTATTCTTGTTTCTTCATTTGTAAGTTCTGCATTATATCTACTAGCTATAAGTAAATTTCTATCATTATTTGTTAATGAGTTATCACCCAAATTATAGTCATACCGACTTTGATATATGTTTTCCTCATTGTTTTCATAGATAGCTATTGAAGAGGGAAGTACAACATCTAACTTATTCAGTTTTAATGATAGTTGAAGTAGGAATTTTTCGACGTTAATATTCTCTTCTGTGTCAAAATAAAGTGATCCATAGTAACTGTCTATTGAGTACCCTTGACTAGAACAAAGTTTTTTAAAGATATCAGGAGAGACATAGGCTTCATGGAAACTAAGTTTTTCTCTTTGTGCGAGCTCATCATCAGTTATAACTGAAATGCTATATGTATCTCCAGTTAAATAATCAACTATACAAGGAAGAAGGTCTTTCGCTTCATTACTAAATATTAAGACTTGGTTATCGTCTAATTCTTCCAATAGATAAGCATCAAAATATTTGTAGCCCCCATCTGAAGATTTAATTACTACAGATAAATTAGGGTAAGAAATCCTAATGTTATCTAGCTTTCCTCCAATATCGGTTATTGTGGATTCAAGTAATTGAAGCATATCGGATGCTGATATATTTATAGAGCAGTCTAAGCGATAATCTCCTTTTATCATAGCTTGGTTATGGTAAGTATTTGCGTACCGCATGCCATCTATAAGCGATGTTTTTGTGACATTTAAGACAACTATGATAGTAAAAATAGAAAGCACAAAAAAGTATTTTTTTAGATGTTTAAAAAAAGGTTTTAGCAAGGCAAATTGTTCTTTCATTTTCTGCATTCCGCCTTATATTTGCCAAGTGTAGTTTTTTTTACAAAAAGATAGGTTGTGAAATATGTAGTTAATATTGAAATGGATAGCATTACAAAATAGAAAATAATGGTTTTTATAAGTACCACGCTTAGGGGAATCATTTGGTAATCTGAACTAGCGAACTTGTATATTCTAAACAGTCCATAAATATATGAAAGAAATGAGATAAGAATAATAAATGGACATATTGAAATAAAGAGTGAGGATGTTACTTGGTTTCTTTTCATTCCCATGTAATATCTTAATTGTATTTCTTTTTCCTTATAGTCCAAAAGTCTTGAATAAGCAAATGAAAAAACAAATAGGATGAGAATGACTGTGAAAATTAGATAATAAAAGGCTAATCTGGAAATAGTCTTTGTTATTTCATATGTACGTGAAAGTACTACAGATGAAGAAAAAGAATCGTCTACTACAAGACTTGAGTCAAAAGACGATACAACGCTCTCAATTAGGTCTTTATCTCCTCCTCTTACCCAAATGTTTTGGAAACAAATTGGATTTGTTGTGTTTTTTCTTGAACCTTTAATAAGATTAAGTGCATCGTTAAAATTATTAACGCTGTCAAAAGAGATTACTTCAGGTGTTTCATAGGAGAATAACTCTTTAAAGTATGATATATCAAGAAAAACGAATTTTGCTTCACTGTCATAGGTAAGCACATTCTTTTTTTCTTGTTTTTCTTTGGTAATATATTTCCCTTCTCGAATTCTGAAAATTCCAGAAATAGGAACTTCGATTGATATAGGATTATAACTACCATTCTGACTTGTAGAAACAATCATTGTTACATATTCGTTTTCTTCAGTTATTTCAAGTTCATTTGCTAATGCTTCTGAGAGAAAGATTCCGTGTTTTCCTGTTGTATAGAAAAAGTCATAGCAATTGTTTTCATAAAAAGAAAGAAGTAATTCAGAATCTATTGCATAGATAAAATCAGGATTATAATCGGATATCTTTTTGTCATATATTGAGCTTTTATATTTTTGTTTAGATAGATACTTTTCAACATCTGAACTCTTTTTTACTCTGAATAAGTCTGAGTTAATTTTAGATTTCTCTTGATTTATAACAATTACATAGGGAGTATTCTTACAGCCAACGGGCATTGCTTTTACTCCATCTAATTCATTGAGTGAATTAGATATTTTTTGAGCATCATTAATGCTTTCGTTTTGTGATAACGGAACTCTTCCAGAAGAACCGTTAGGAGTAATTCTTCTTGAGGTATTAAGTGCTTCAAGAGAGACGATATAGTTACCTGAGATATCAGTAGTTTCTAGAGCAAAAGAGTTTTCGCTATAAATATTAATGTTGTAAAGTGAAACGCCTAGAGCATAGAAAGATATAGCAACAACCATTAAAAATAAAACATTGGAAAAATGTATTGACTTTAGTCTCTGCAACATTATTCACCTCAATTTTAAAAAATCAAACAATTGTGAACTACTCGGTAATTGAATTACCAGAGCATCGTGGAACAAAGCCACGGGT
>ERZ808245.307-NODE-307-length-26598-cov-6.400143_pt1 | contig 26598 bp, 20 predicted proteins | sample MGYA00521243_ERZ808245 | MGnify/ENA primary metagenome ERZ808245 (study PRJEB31516, sample SAMN03275576) | gut metagenome | biome: mammalia-associated habitat; material: feces | host: Papio cynocephalus | place: Kenya | collected 2012-07-07 ... | reverse complement strand
TTCAAAATTGCCTCGCCCCCAATTTACGACAATTTGGAAACCAAATTTCGTTTTTATGGTGGTAAACCACCACTTCTATTTTGCTCGACGCAGATAGATTTTAATAAATTTAGAAAAGGAGATTTTAAACTATGAGGGTATTTAATGAAAAAACAACTACAAGAATTAAAACAAGAATTTTCAAACTTCTCAACAAGTCAAAGCGAATATATAGTTAATGATAAAAAATATATTGTTGTAAGTCATTTTGTTGGGAACAAAAATATAAATGAAATATTGATAAAACTTGCTCAAAAACAAGCATATAACGAAATGTTTTAAGATGTGAGAAAAAACACTGTCAGTTTAATATTTTTTGTGATATAATACAAAATGTATTTACTTTCAGTGTTTTGATTTCGCTAAAAAGGAGGACAAATGAAATCAAAACAAGAAATTAAAGTAGGTATATATGCAAGATTATCGAGAGATGATGAAAGAAATGGTGAGTCTTTATCAATAGAAAATCAAAAACTAATACTTGAAAAATATGTGTTGGAGCAAGGTTGGAATTTGGTTGAAACTTATGTTGATGATGGATATTCTGGCACAACATTTGATAGACCCGGAGTTCAAAGACTGCTAGAAGATGCGAAGTGTGGAAAGATTAACACAATCATTTGCAAAGACTTGTCTAGGTTCGGCAGAAACTATATTCAAGTTGGACAATATACTGACTATATCTTTCCAATGTATAACATTAGATTTATCGCACTAAATGATAATGTGGATACATCTAATAACTCTGCTGGAATGGATATGATGCCCATAATGAACATATTTAACGAATGGCACTCAGCAAACACTAGCAAGAAAATTCGAGCAGTAATTGAAGCTAATGCAAAAGCAGGAAAGTATAGGACAACCTATGCACCATATGGATATGTTAAGGGTACAGACGAAAAGAAGTTGCCGATTGTTGACGAACCTGCTGCAAGCAATGTAAAAAGAATATTTGAAATGCGAGCAAGTGGAATCAGTCCAAAACATATTGCAATGAAGTTTAACGATGAAAACATACCAATTCCGTCAGACTATAGAACTCAAAAATTTGGAATAACCGCATATAGGTTTAGTCATCATCTTTGGACTTGTGATGTTGTAAAACAAATTCTTCGTAATCCAACATATTTAGGTCATTTAGTGCAACTTAGAACAACAAATATTTCATACAAAAACAAAAAGCAAATAAAACGACCAGACGAAGAAAAAGTAATAGTTTACAATACGCACGAACCGATAATCTCACAAGAACTTTGGGATAAGGTTAAGGAAATTGAAAGGTCAGTAAGCCAAGGCAAATCACAAGGCAATCAAATAGTTCACCCACTTTCGGGATTAATGTATTGCGAAGATTGTGGCAACAAAATGCACATAGGTTGGAACAATACAAGACATTCACGAAAAGGTCCAAGAATTTATCGTCAAGCAAATTATAATTGTGGTGGATTTAAAGTTTTTGGCACAAGGGTTTGCACAAGCCATATGATTAAGTTTGAAGACATAGAAAGTATTGTGTTGCAAGATATTAAAGCAAAAGCAAACTTTGTTAATTTTAACGAAGAACAAGCACGAAAAGAGTTTTTGCAAAGACAAGAAAACCAGCAAAAAGATAATCTTATGCTTGATACTAAAACCTTGCAAGACAAAACCAAAAGAATTGATGAAGTGACAAAACTTATCCGTTCGACTTATGAAGATAAAGTTTTGAATAAAATTCCAGAAGACATTTGCATATCTCTACTTAATAATTATCAAAAAGAAAAAGAAGTTTTAGAAAATGAAATTTCACAAATAACTGAAAGAATAGAAAAAATAAAACAAAACACGAAAAATGTTGATGAGTTTATAGAAAGAGTTAAAAAATACATAAATTCACCCATTCTAACCCGAGAAATGGCGCTAGAACTGATTGAATTTATAACCATAGACAAATTTATCAAGGGAAATAAAGAACCCCGGAAAATCCATATTTACTATAAACTCATAGACAATATAAACGGCATAGATTTTAAATGCAATAAACAAAAACGCGACCGCCTATAATTCGTATGAACTACAATCACTGTCTATAACTCGGTTAATAGCGAATATGTAAGAGAAGCAACCGATAGATTAAACACCAAAATTCAAGAGCACGAACAAGAGCGAGAAGTTGAACAAGAAATTGATGATGATTTATCTGATGAAGAAATAGAACGCGAAATTCATGAGCTTGAAAAATTGCAAGAACGCAAACGCAGGAGAAAAGAAAAAGATTTTGAGATGTAGAAAGTGTGTCACATAAGTATTGACTTTGAAAAATCTTATGATAGAATGCAAGTAAAAGGTTGAAGAAACGCAAATGTTCTTCAACCTTTTGCATTTTTAAGGGAGGAATACTATGGAAATTAGTAAATTATGGGAAGGATATAAATTCCCCAAATGTGAACAATGTAAAAAAGATTGTGCGGGACACTTGAAATATGACAATCTTTGTTCCAATTTAAACTATTTGCAAGAATATGGAGAAAAGAATTATATTAAGAACAAAGACAGTTTTGTTGAGTTAAAAAACATTATGGGTAACAAAATTCCGACAATTTTTTCATTTGGTTGTGGCATAGGATTAGACTGTATCGGTGCAAAAGAAGTGTTTGGGAATGACATTAAATATTATGGAATTGATGAGTGTGAATGGGCTGTGATGAAAACAGATAATTATAAAAATTTTAGTCCAAAATTACCAAAAACTATAAAATTTGATGTTGGAACATTTCTTTTAAATGGAAGTCAAGACAATCTTGTGTTATGCTTTTTTAATTCACTGTTTACAATATCTGAAAACACCGACTTGGATAAATTGCTAATAACTGCATTAAAAAATCAAGATGAGTTTTACTTGGTTTGTGATTATACAATAAACAGCAATTTTCATATGGTGGCAGTTGAACAGGAGTTTATAGATAATCTATTAAAAAAATTAAAACAATATTTTAAAACAAAACGCTATGAAATTCTTGATGGAAAAGGTATAATAATTAAAGCAAAAAGATACTAATTGGAGTTTTTATGATACTAAGTGTTTCTAGAAGAACAGATATCCCAGCTTTTTATAGTGATTGGTTTTTTAAATGTTTGGAAGATGGATTTGTTTTAGTGCCAAATCCAATAAATCCAAAGAAAATTGCAAAAATCCCACTTAAAAAGTTTGAAATCATAGATATTTCTACAAATTTAGTTGGAGATAAAAAGATTGAAACCAAAGGAAATATTGAAGGTATTGTGTTTTGGTCTAAAAATCCAAAACCGATGCTTAATCAAATAGAGAAATTAAAAGATTTTGTTTTTTACTTTTTGTACACTTTAAATTCTTATCCTAGCCATATAGAAGGTGGGCTTCCACCACTTGAAGAAAGAATTAAAACGTTTAGGGAACTATCCAAACATTGCCCAGTTATATGGAGATATGACCCAATTTTATTTGCTGACGGAATAGATATAAAGTGGCACATAAAAAACTTTAAATACTTATGTGAAAACTTAAAAGATTACACAAAACATTGCAAAATTAGTTTTGTAATAGAAAGTTATTCGGGGTGCTCCAAAAGCGTACATGCACCAAGCGAAAAAGATAAAAATATTTTGCTAGAAAATTTTTCTAAAATAGCAAAAGAGAATGGAATACAAATTGAAGCCTGTGCCGAAAGTGGTGATTGGTCAAAATATGGTATCGTTCCAAGCAAATGTATTGATGGAGAAATATTTGAAAGATTGCTCACTAAAAAATACGCAAATTTAGGACTAACTTTCAAAAGAAAAAACAACAAAATTGATGGACAGCGCAAAAACTGTGGTTGTATGCCTGCGGTGGATATCGGTAGATACGACACTTGTAATCATAAATGTAATTATTGTTATGCTAGGAAAAGCAAACATTCATCAATGTATGACACCCCACAAGGCGAAATATATGATAGAAAAACTGAACTAGAATTTGGAATAATTTAAAAGCAATGCTTAACCTTTAAACAATTTGACAGCAATTGACAGCAAATGTACCAGTTTTAGAGAGTTTACGAAAGAATTAGACCGATAGTTGATTTTTTGACTATCGGTCTTTTTTATGGAGCAAATTTTGACAGCAAATGCACCAAAAATTGACAGCAAATGTTTTTTTGACTTAAAATCTTTGTTAAAAAATGAGAATAAAAAAATCGCCAAAACCCTAGAAAAATAAAGGGTTTTAGCGACTTTTGTTTAATGGAGCTACTGACGGGAATCGGACCCGTGACCCCTGCCTTACCAAGGCAGTGCTCTACCGCTGAGCCACAGTAGCATATCTATAAAAATAGGCTAATTTATTAAGTTTTTAAGTCGGTAATTTTAGGCATTTCAAATCTTACCAAGGTGGTGCTCTACCGCTGAGCCACACCAGCAAATGCTGTTTTTGATTGAATTTTGCGATGAGATTTGGTGATGGGAAGGTGCTGTTTTGTTTTACTAACACACGAACCCACGCCACAAACTTGTGACACACTCAAAACTATCAATAAACACTAGTAAAATTGTCAGTAATTTTCACGATTTTTTTAACACTGAAAAGAAACTTTTCAGTTGGGGGAATATTTAAATTAATAATGGCACTAACTTAAATAAAAGGTTAAAGTTTTATTGCTCTTGTTGACTTGGGAATAAAGACTATGCTAATATTTTTATATGAAAAAAGGTGTTGTGGATTATTTAAAAAACTTTATTGAAGTATGGGATAAAAAAGGGAACATTAAAAATCTAAAATTTGATGCAAAGGATGAAAACGACTTCCAGGAGTTTATTTTATATTTTCAAAACATGTTAGGATTTTCGAATGCAGAAAATGTATTAGAGAAAAATTTTACACTCACAAGTCTTGCATTTAATGATAGAGTTAGTAGTGTTTATATTAAGGGAACAAAAGAGTATGAAAGGATATTGAAAGAGAATCCAAATTTATTAAAAACTATTGAAGAAAAAGGGCTATATAAAACTCCCGTAAAAACTGAAAATGAATTTTTAAATCATTACTCAAATTATATTTTTGATAAAAACAAGAACATTCTTTCATATAATGTAATTTGTGCAGCGACAAATTTAAAAAAGTATGATGAAAAATTAAAATCACTTGTAAAAATTGAAGATTTTTTTGACGTTTGCGATGATGAAGTAACTGTTGGCCTAAAATCAAACTTAAAAAAAATAAAAAAAGAAAAATATATTTTTCATAGGGTTTTAGAAAATAAATTCGTTGAAAAAAATGCTTTAGAAAGTGGATATTATGCTGCGCTTGATGACTTAAGGCAAAACCAAAACCGTGCATTTCTATTTGATTTAAAAACCGGAAAAGAAATTGATGAACTAAAAGATGGTTATGAAATTTTAAACGAAATTAGACATAATGTTTCCGCACACAATAATATTTATAGCTATAAATTGAATAATTTACCTTCCTATAATGGTATAATTTTAATATTTAAAGAGGAAGATATAGCTATTATAATGGCAAAACCTATATTCTTTAACATTCTAAGAGAACTTTATTTGTTTACGGAAAAACAAATAAACGAACTTTATTTTTGGTTCTATCCAAACAATAGCGAAAAAATAAATGAAAGCAATTTGGATACATATTTAGAGCAATGTAAACTTTTCAAAATTACAACTCAGAACAGTGTTTTAGAAAATGTTTTAAAAGAATTTGTGGACAGAATAGTGACAAATTATAAAAGAATAAAGAAAGATGAAAGAGAAAACATCATTCTGCAAAAATATATTAAAGATGAACTAAAGTCTCAATTTAATATTGATTGTTCAATAGAAGAAAACAATGTATATTTAGATAAAATTAAAGATATATTACTTGCAAAATCTAAAATTGTTGAACTTAAAATTCTGACGGATGTTGGTCAATTTTTAAGCAATTTCATAAAATTTTTTGGAACGAATGTAATAAATAAAAGTACTTTATATGGTCCTAAAAAAGAGTACACATATAACCCTGAACCAATATATATCGCCGAAAAAATTTTAATGTTGCTGTTTTGTGTAAAAATGAGAAATAGCAAGCAATTCACATTTGCTAATATTTTTGATGGAAAAGAAAAGGATTTTTTCTTTATTTCAATAGTTTATCTTTTAATTTATATAAATTTCATTCATAGTAAACTAATTGATAATATAAAAGAAAATAAAGAAAATGTAGACAATCTTAATAAACTACTATCTACAATCAAAAAAATTGATGATAAAAATAAAGTTTTTACATTTTGTCCTCAAAATGCCAAACCATATAGGCCTCAAACGAGTGAAGATTATCTTAAAATTTTAAAATTAATAAGAAACAGTTTGGCACACAATAATTTTGCCATCAATTATACAACATCAAAAAATATAATGGACGCAAATATATATTTTTTAAATAAAGATAGAAATTTTAAAATTATTTGTACATTTAGAAATTTTTTAACATTTATAACAAACGATATCTTTACGCAATATTGTGATAACAAAAACATATTTTTTGCGGATAATTTTAAGGACTTGTTAAATGTAATCCATAATAAATTTAATTAAACTTTCTAGTTGTTTCTAGAAAGTTTTTTACATGAAAAGTAAATCTATTTTAAATTGGGAAATTTGTATTAACCTATATTTGAAAAGCGATTTCAAGCATGATTGGGAAATAAGAATTTGAGTCGCAGAATCCTATTCACTTAAAAATTGCCCAAACCATAGGCAAATGAAAATATTATTGTTCATTATCTCCCAGTTAGATATTGCAGTTGTTTAAGTTTTTATAAAATCAAACTTGGTTCATTTTTGGAGATGACATGGTTTTGGCCAAGTTATCTCTTTTTTATTGGGTTGATACTGAAAATTTTTGAAATCATTAGTTTCTGGCAACCCAGGTGTTTGCTTTTTCTTTGGTACATCAAATTGAAACAACAAATAAATATAGATTTGTTTTTATGAACAACGCTAGTTTTAAAGTTGTTGACTAAATGCAAAAAAATTAATTGTTTAATTTGGAGTACATCTTTAACCAAAATTATTGAAAAGCAAAATTGTTGGGAAGTGGGAACCTAGATGAAATGACTTTTACAATGTGCGTTTAAATGTGTTTGTGGTAGACAATTGTCAAATTTAAAAAATTTTGGTTTTCCTATATACTTTTATAGGAGGAAAAAATTTATGAAATTGCACCAAATTGTAAAAGAATATTTGGATAATTTAAAATATCAAATAAAAAAACATACATATTTACACTACCAAAACTTGTATGAAATTTATATATTAAAACATTTTAATTTTAATGCAAGACTAGTTGAAAATAGTGACTTAAATTTGGCGTTGTTGGAGTTTTTGAAAAAGTATTCAAATTCACTTTCAAAAACAATAAAAAGTTTGATTAACAGGTCGTTAACATTTGCGTATGAAAACAATATGATAAAAAAACGTATATTAATTACGCAAAAAATCAAAAGCAGGGCTGAAAAACAAGTTGAATGCTTATCGGTAAGTGAACAAATAAAGATTGAAAAATATATTCTTGAAAATAAACGGTTATATTCATATGGAGTTTTAATAAGTCTTTTCACTGGGCTTAGACTTGGAGAACTTTTGTCGCTTAAATGGAAAGAAGTGGATTTTAAAAACAAAGTTATAAAAGTCACTTCAACCACAAGTAAGTGTTTGGAAAACCATAAACAAATTGAAATTGTAGATTTGCCTAAATCAAATTCTTCAATAAGAGAAATTCCACTTACAAAAAACTTAATCAATCTTTTAAAAGAACTTAAAACTACAAATGCCGAATATGTTGTTTGCAACAAAAAAAGGAAAAAAGTAGACTACAGAACTTATCAATCTTCATTTAATAATTTGCTTAAAAAATTAAACATAAAGCATTATGGATTTCATTCACTTCGTCATACATTTGCAACAAGATTGCTTGAAAACAAGGTTGACATTAAAACAATTAGTGAACTTTTGGGACATTCCAACCCCAGCATAACATTAAACAGATATGTTCACACAAATATAGAAAACAAAAGACGAGCAATGCAAAAAATAAAATTTGCGGTGTAAATAACACATTATTATTAAACTTGGAATAATGTTTCAAATTTATAGTTTTTCACAATATTTTGTCTTATATTTTAAGATGATTTCAAAACATTAAAAAACCGACTTTATAGTCGGCAAAATTACACATTTATCTATGCAATAGTTGTGTATTTATGCTATCATAAACGCAATAAAAAGTCAACACTAAATTTTAAAAACTGACAAACGATAAAACATCTCATTTAATTTTGCAATTTTTTTACCAAAAACACACATTTATTGCATAGATAAATGTGTGTTGAAAAGGAGGTGTTTTATGGACAATAATGATTTTATTATTGAGAATGGTATCTTGGAAGCATATATTGGGGATACCAATGAAAGTGTCATTGTTATACCTGAAGGTGTAACAGATTTGGGAAGTCATATTTTCCCAGACAAAATGAGCGGAAAATTGACAATAGTTTTCCCTTCCACATTAAGAGAAATTAGTTCCGATTATCCTTTTAAGGGCAATAATGTGGACTGTTTAGACTTCTCCAAGTGTAAATCAAACGATTTTAAAAAAATCAAATTAAATGACAAATTTGAAAAAGTTATTTTGCCAGTCACAATTTCAAATTTTAATCCTAATTTTATTTACAATAAAGTTACAGTTCGTTGTGGTGGAAAAGAATATCAAAATGCAGACTTTTCAATGTGTAAAAATCTAAAAGAATTGTCGCTTAAAAATCTTAATAATGCATCTTTTAATACTTATCAAGTTCCTGATAGTGTAGAAAAATTTTATACCGGTTATCCGGGACAAAATATTGTAATCAAAGAACTTAGATTTTCATCAAAAAGCAATGCCAAAATTGTAGATGTTAATGGAGTAGAAACAATAACTGTTCCGAAATCAATTGAAGAACTTTATGCTGGCAATGCAAAATGGGTGTTCTTTGAAGGTACAAGCCTTGATTTATACGAAGCATCATTGCAAAGATCCTATGTTGTTGAAAATGTGGATATCGACAGTATCAAGTTTGTTGACAAATTCAGCACCAAAGGCGTTGCATATTATCAAACATCTCGTGGCATATTCATTACAAAATTAAATAACGAAATTGCTAAGTTTCAAGATATTCCACAAACTCTTGATGGCAAAAAGGTACTTGGTAACACTTTATACAACCCATTTTCAAAAAACAAAACGAACGAAGATAATGACTTCGGTGTGCTTGCTCCAAAAATTAAATATAGAGCAAATCGAAATCTTCAAAAAACAGAAGATGTATTCAATGGTAAATTAAAAACAAAAAAAGTGACCGCAGACAAAAAAGATGAAGACGACCCTTGGCTAACCGTATGGAAAATTCCAAAATGGAAAAAGATTCTATTCTATTTATGTGGCATAGTTGCCTCATATCTTGTGGTCACTCTTGCCTTTCTATTTTTAAATGGCATAGCAAAACAAAATCCAGATGGTGGTATGGGAATAAAGTTTATGATTGGCATAATACCGGTTGGTTTATTTGTGTCACTTGCAGTTGATGGTTTTATAGTTTTTAGAATAATTGGCAAGATTGAATCTAGGAATATCAAAAATATGGACACGAGTCGTATTGAAAGGGTAAGACAACAATTTAAAAACAGTTATTTACTGAAAATTTACGAGTATGTTGATGAACCATACAGATGGATTGCAAACGACTATGCATGGAAATTATATGAAGAAGACAAACGAAGAAAAGATGAACAAGCAAGAATAAAACGTCAGCACGACAAAGCAATGGATGAATTGCTTCATGGTTCAAAAGAAGAACAACAACGAAAAGCCATTGCATCAAAACTTGATGAATTAAATAAAAATCTTAGGGAAAGCAACAATTCATCTTCTTATGACCTTTATGATAGTTCAGGAAGCAAAATTGGAGAGATAGAAAAAAAGTAAAAAAGTATTAATTGGAGGGGAAAATGACAAAAAGAAAAAGTATTGTGTTGGGCATATTGGCACTTTTCTTAATGGTTCCAGCAATGTTATTGCTTACTGCTTGCGGTGGTGGTAAGGGTGGTGATGGTGGCGAAGGTGGCGGAGGCACGCCACAGACATCAAATGTTTCTGATTTCAACTACTATTATTTGCCAGAAACAGATTCCTATGCAATAAGAAAATATATAGGGAACGAAAAAATTGTCACATTGCCAGACAAATATACAGATGGAAGATCTATTACTGAAATTTATATTAGTAATAGTGAAGATGACCAACCATTTTTGAATTGTTCAATTGAAGAAGTGACAATTCCTGCATCAATCACAAAATTGCATAACGATGAAAATGTGTTTTATGGTGCATCAAATTTAAAAAAGATAAATGTTGATAAAGATAATCCTTCTTTAGCATCATATGATGATTGTTTGTATAACAAAGATTTAACAACCTTGATTGCAGTACCATACAAAAAGAATAATGAGCTAAAACTTCCAGACACATTGACAAAGATTACAACAAATGCCCTTGGAATGCTCTATGTTCGCAATGCAACTGAAATGCAATATCTTTTGGATATTGATGATTGCTATGAAAAGAGATTAGGCGCACAAATTACAAGTGTCACTTTGCCAAGTGGAATTTCAGAGTTGGGTTGGAATACCTTTAATGGTTGTGCCAATTTAAAAACAGTGGATATGTCAAAAACTCAAGTTAAAACACTTGATTATTATGACTTTGCGTACACACCAAGTTTGGAAAATGTCTTATTTCCATCAACATTAAGATATATAAAATATAGAGCATTTGCTTTTTCAGGGATAAAAGAACTCACAATTCCAAAAGATGTGACATCAATATCTTTTTGGGACTATGAAGATGTAAGAGTTGGCATTGAACCTTCTGATGAAGTGTTTATTGGTTGTAGGTACCTAGAAAAGATTACTGCACCTGCAAGTGTTCTGTTTGGTGTTAAAAAATATCAAGGTGCTGACTATGTAGAAACCCATTCTTGGAACTATGGACTTGAATGCAACAGAGCAACATTCTTTGGTTGCATAAACTTGAAAGAGATAGTGGTAAATAACTTTGTTGAAAATGAAAGCTATATGCTCCCAAACTTTACTTTGTCAGTATTGGCAGACCATTTTGAAGGCAAAAGAACTCCTGAAAGTTATACCCTTGAAGAAAAGGCAAACATGACCTTTAGGTCGCTTGAAAGAATTATTTTTAATTGTGATATGTCAAACTGGTTATCCAATACAGACAAGGCTGGTAAGTGGGAACTCCACTACAATCGATATGTAAACGATTCAGAGTTTGAGAAAGGCACAATGAATGCAAAAAATTTGTTCACTGCTTATCCAAATATAAAAATTTACACAAATAGCGTTGAAGGAATGAAAAAAGCCCTAACTTACTATGTTTTTGGAATAGATGAAGAAGAGTTAGGCAACAGAATTATGGCGGCGGTAAGGCCTTTAAGTGAATTGGGGGAATAAAATGAAAAAGAAAAGTATATTTTTAACTTTGTTGCTGGCAATATGCTGTGCATTTACATTTGCTGGTTGTGGCGGTGACAACGGCAACAAAGTTTTGTTGACAGGCATTGCTGTTAAAACAAACACTTTGCAATCAGAATATTATGTTGGCGACACATTAAATATTGAAAACGGAAAAATTGTTTTAAGTTATTCAAACAATACTTTTGAAGAGAAACCAATTGGCAGTGAAATGGTGTCGGGGTTTGATAGCTCTTCAGAAGGTGAAAAATACTTGACAATTTCTTATGACAAACAGAAGACATATTTCACTTATTATGTCAGAGCATTCACCAGCGAACAATATTTTAATTTTGAGACAATTCAAAACAAAAATGAAGTTAAAATAACAGGACTAAAGGGTGAATATCCAAGAGAAATTTATGTTCCAAAAACTCTTGGAGGAAAAACGGTTACAACAATTGATACAAACGCATTTAAAAACGCTGTTGTTGATAAAATTGTTATGTTTGACGGAATAACAACAATTGCCCCACAAGGTTTGGCAAACTGCTCTGAAGTTGATGAAATTGTTTTGCCAAACAGCGTTAAGACAATTGGAGATTATGCTTTTTATAATTGTTCAAGCTTGGAAAGAGTAACTCTTCCAAATGAAATTGATTGCATTGGCAATTATGCTTTTTATAACTGCAAAACATTGGTTCAAGTTAAAATGCCTATGGCACTAAACAAATTGGGCGATGGTGCGTTTTATGATTGTTCTGCTCTTGATAAAATTGAATTGCCAGACACCTTGACCGAAATTGGAACAATGGTTTTTACAAATTGTGAAAGCCTTGTTGATATTAACCTTAAAAATGTTGCAACAATATCAAAGTGGGCGTTTTTCAAGTGTTCAAACCTAAAAAATGTTGACATATCTTCTGCAAAAACGCTTGTTGATAGTTGCTTTGGCTATGCTGGATTAAGTGCAATTACACTTCCAGAAGGTGTGAAGACTATTGGAAATGAAGTTTTTAAAAATTGCGAAAATTTAAAAACTGCAAATTTGCCATCAACTCTTGAAAAACTAGGCGAAAAGGCATTTGCAGATTGTAAAAATTTAATTGCAGTAAATTTTGCAGAAAACACAACAAACTTAAAAGTAATAGCAAACAGAACTTTTGAAAGTTGTTCTTCCCTTGAAAATTTCAAAATTATACCAAGTATAGAAACTATTGATTCTTGTGCCTTTCAGTGTATTGAAAACGAAGATGATAACAAATTTTTCAGTATTGATTTTTCGAAAGCAACAAATTTGAAAATTATTGGAAGTTCTGCATTCTCAAACACAAGATTGCAAAAAAATATTGTAATTCCTAAATCAGTAACAACAATATGTTCAGATGTCTTTGGAAATACAACAGGGCTTGAAAACTTATCTTTTGAATCAAACTCAAATTTGACAAATCTTGAAAGTAGTTTTATTGGTTCATCAATAAAGAAAATCACGCTTCCTGCTAAACTAATTTCTTTAAATAAAAATGCTTTTAGTTACTCAGACTTGGAAGAAATTGCTTTTGATGAAAACAATGCAATCACAAAAATATCAAGCGAAATAGCTTATGGCGTGGACAATTTAAGAAAAATCACATTTGGCAAAAATTTGGAAGAACTTTCAAAAAGTTTTGTAAGTTCTTGCCCAGATGTTAATGAAATTGTATTTCCAGAAAATTCGAAACTAAAAACAATTTCAGGTGGAGCATTTAGCAATCTAAAAATCACAAGCATTGTTATCCCAAGTGAAGTTGCAGAAATTGGTAACCTGGCTTTTAGTGGATGTAACAAACTTTCTTCGGTTGTTTTTAAGGGCTCAAAAGTTGCAACAATTGGCACTTCTGCATTTAGTGGTTGCTCAAATTTAACAACTATTTCAATTGCAAACATTGGGCTTAAAAATATTGGCGAAGGTGCTTTTTCGGGCTGTAGCAAATTGTCGCAAATAGCACTTCCTAACGATTTGAACAGCATTCAAAAAAGAACTTTTGAAAATTGTGGTGCATTAACCCAAATTGTGCTTCCAAACACATTGACAACAATTGGAGAAAGTGCTTTTGCGTCAACCGGATTAACAACTATTGATATTCCTGTATCTGTGACAAATCTTGAAGCATATTTTGTGGAAAACTGTGCAAATCTTGTTGATATTATTGTTAGAACAAACAATATAGCAACTTTCCCAAGACTTGTGGGTTACAGAGGAACATTAAATTCAATTCAACACATTTACGTTCCAACAGAAAAAGTGGAAACATATAAATCACAAAGCACTTTAAGAAATTTTAAAGACAAAGTTTTGTCAATAGAACTCATAGGACACACAACACATACTTTTGAAATAACTTGGAGTTATGATGAAACGACTCACTATCACAAATGTTCGCTTGCAGTTTGCGAGCAGAAGCAAGATGTGGAAAATCACATTGAAAGTGAATGGATAGTTGACCAAACAGCAACGCAAACAGAAAGCGGAACAAGATATAAAGAATGTACAATTTGCAAAAAGGAATTGGCTAGAGAAAACTACTCACTAAACAAAGTTTATACACTTGCTCAACAAAGTGGCTCTACTGAAAAACCTGACACACTTAATTTGTCTTTACAAACTAATGAATGCACATTCAATCAAAATGGAAATGAAGTGCAAGGCACATGGGAATATGTCGAGGAAGAATGCAATTTAATTTTGGTTAAAATGCCATCAAATCCATCTGGAGAAACGGAAAAATTGTTCAGTTTGAATAATGACAATGATACCTATACAACAGATTTCAAAGCCGAAGATGTTTTTGGCGGAGAAGCTGATGTGTATGATTTTATGGGTTATAAATTAAAAGTTTATACAAAAAACGGCAAAAATCTTGCGGATATGTACTACGATGAAGAAAATTCATCTGTATACTATTGCGAGTTGGATAAAGAGAACAAAACCTTCAAAATTATGGGATTTGATTATATAATTGAAGGCGATGTTATAAAAGCAAATATAGTGAAAGAAGGCAATCTTGTTTATACCTTTGATATGAGTGAACAAGGAAGAATGGAATTTAATGATAATAATGTTGTATATATCATTAGAATTGACACAACAACAACTCCTGCAACAGAAACAATTGAAATGTCAGCAAATTGGAAAAAAGAAGATAATATAATTATTGTAACTTCTAATGACAGTGAAATTATGAGATTTACAATTGATGAAGATGGAAAAACACTTGTTCAAGCATAGGACTTAAGATGTATAAAGTAAAATAATAAATTATTTAATAAAAAAACAAATTGACTTTAGATGTAAATAAAAAGCCATTTGGGCAAATAACAAAAATTGGTGCTGATGCACTAAAAGGAGAAATACTATGAAAAAAAATAAATTTGCTAAACTTTTGTTTGCAATAACTTCAACAGTGGGTTTAAGCAGTTGTGGATTGCTTAAAGACAAAATGAATGAATACTGGAACAATCAACATAGCAGTCAAACAGAAAGTTCGCAAACAGAACCTGGCAGGACTTATTCAGATAGGACAGGGAATGTTGCTTATAATCACAACTTAGAGCCAATTAAAAAAACATATTTTGATATCTATAAGGATAATGCACAAATACATGATGGATTTAAAACAGAATTTTTAAATCATTGCATAACAAACAAACCATACAACATTATTGTAAATAATCTTGGTTTTAAAGATGATACGAAATATGTTGCAGAAGCTTTGGATTATCTAAGTGAAGTCTACTCAAAAATATTAAAAATGGACATAAAATATTATTATGTAGATGATCCTGATAGTGAGTCTAAAGACTATGCATGTGCAATCACTTACACCGCATCACCTGATGTAAAACTTGTAAGAACAGCACTTGCAGTTATGCAAGACGGAAAAAGGTTGGCGTCTATTGAAATCAATGTTAAAAAAATGGAAGAAACTTTAAAAAGTTTTGAAGAAGAGCATATCGGCAGGGATTGTTTTATTAAAAAACTTATTACATCTGCTTTTGCTATTGCTACTGGCGTTAAACCAACAAGCGAAGATCCAAATAGCATTTTTTGCAAATATATTTCTACGAATTGTGCGTGGAAGTATTCGCCAATGGATTTAAAAACAATTATAGCAAATTATGCAACAATTAAGGATGATGCCACTGCAGAAAGTTACAAGCGCTATGTTGATGAAATGGCAAATGATTATTACACTCATCTTTTGAAATATTATTTCATGCAAGAAAATAGAGATAATCCAACATATTTTGAAAGCGAAATGAACCGTGCTGTAGGTGGTGCTTATCCGCAATATATAGGAACTAATCGATTGTTCGAATTTTTGTGGGCTTGCTCCGATGAAAGATTAATAATTAAGGTTAACGAAGATAGATTGCAACGATATGAAATCAGTGATGGCAGAAAGGGAGAATGCTACATCATTAAGTCAGACGACCAGTATTTACGCAGTAAGAATGTTCAAGACTTTGTAGTTTTGGAAGGTTCTGCATCTAGTGTTAAAAATTCTGCTGAAATCTTCATTCCGGGAACATGGGGATATCAATATTTTGGCAAAAAAACGTCTAAAGGTGATTTGATGTTTGCAAGAGCTCATTGGTGTTGTGTTAACTATGCAGGAGCAACGGAATATATTGATTTTACTCCAATGGACAAGAAAGAAGAAAAGTCTAGTTCAAAAAACAAAATTAATGTTGATCTTGAACAAGAAGAAAAAGCAATGTAGTTGTATTGTTTATAATGCATACAACCTTACACAAAAAAAGTGATGGCAAAAGCTATCACTTTTTTATGTAAAAAGAGTAAAGTGGAAAACTTGTTGTTAACATTTTTAGGTTAATGTCTTTTTTGATCTGGCTTCAATCTTTTATTAAAAACAAAAATTGCAAAATGTAACTTGCATGCTTTAATTCATTTTTTGGTGGAGTCTTGACATAAAATTGGAAATAAAAAATTGCCAAAAACTTTGTGTTGTGGTTTTGACAATTTTAATTATTGTGTTGTTTATGGTTTGACCTTTTGATTGTTTTGTGCTTATTTTTTGCAAACGGACAAAATGTAACTTGCGTGCTTTGATGGGATTGGTGACATTTGTTGAGAGATTGATTTTTTAATTTCCAAAACCTTTGCTCTGGTTGGTGTTTGTGAAAAACCAACGGGAACCATAACAATTGAATTTGTTTTTATTGGTAAAAAATAAAACTTAAACCAGCAGACGCTTCCTATTTCTTCGCCTTCTAAAATTTCAACTTTTGCCCAATCGTTTGTTTCTGCGTTTTTAAGTTCGCCACCTGCAAGAGAGTGTATCATTGCAATATCTCCTTAAAATTTATTTAGGTCAATGCTGGCATCGTCTTGACCTTTTTTGATGCCTTTAATCACAACATAGTATTTGCAATCTGGGCCGACATCAACAAAAATTCTATCCCCAACTTTGTGACCAAGCACTGCTTTGCCAAGAGGGGACTCTTTGCTAATCACATTTTTTGAAACATCAATTCTTGTGACAGTTGAAATTGTGTAAGTTTCGGTTTCGCCTTCATCTTCAAAAAATATGTCAACCTTGTCAAAAATTCCAATTACGTTGGGATCGCTGTTTGTTTCAATAATCTTGGCAGTTTTAATCATATTTTTTAAATAATTTATTCTGCCTTCATTTTGGCGTTTTTTTCTTTTTGCTTCGTGATATTCTGCATTTTCTGACAAGTCGCCATAACTTCTTGCCATAACAACATCTTCGTGAAGAGATGGACGCAATTTTATGCGTTCATCAATTTCTTGCTTCATTTTTTCTATATCAATTTTTGTCAATTCATCAAACATAAGCATATTATATCATAAACTTAAATTTGTTGCAAAAAATATTTATGTGTTTGCATTGTTTGGTGTTAAACACGGCAAATAAAAAATATTGTTAAATTGCAACATAAAATTGTAACTAAATCTTTGACAAAAAAATCCGTGGCGTATATAATTTTTTTGAAAATTGATTATCATTGTTTGCAAAATTTAAAACATTAAAAAAATGCTATATTTTTCATATTTCTATTGCAAAACATTGATTGATAAATTATACTTATGAAAAATGGAGAACAGCCTATGTATACTTATGACCATTTCACACAAGAACAAGTTTGCGGAGTCTTCACGCCATGGCATTTTGTTGCACTGGCAATTTTTACCATAGCAATGGTCATTGCAATTGATAGGGCAAAACGACTAAATGAAAAACAAATTTGGTGGCTGATGTTTGCCATTGCAGTTTTGGTTACAGTTGAGGAAATAATTAAAATTGCTCTCAGACTATCAAAGGGCGAAGGCTTGTATGCTTGGGTTCCATTGTATTTTTGCAGTTTGTTTATCTATGCAATTTGGTTTGCACTTTGTAAAAACAAGTTCATAAAAAGTATGGGGAATAGTTTCTTGGTTTGTGGCGGAATAGTTGCTTCACTTTGTTACACAATCTATCCAACAACATCATTGCTTTCTCTTCCAATTTGGCATCCGGCATCACTTCACGGTTTGTCATTTCATTGGCTAATGTGTTTCACTGGCATTTTGCTGTATGTAAAAGGCATTTATAGACCAAAGAAGAAAGACTTTATTTACTATTTGTCTTTCACAACACTTTTCACTGTGATAACTTACATAATCAACATTTGCTGTGGCGTTAATTTGATGTTTATCAATTGGCCATACGAAGTTCCAATTTTGCAAAAGATTTATGACACTTGGCATTTTGGCTACACGCTTTTGGTTTATCTTGCACAATCTGTTGCATTATTTTGGGCTGTTTATGGATTGGACCAATTGTTTCAAAAAAGGTCAAAAAAACCAGTGCAAGAAGAAACTGTTAATAACGAACAAAACTCCTGAAAAGGAGTTTTTTATTGACATTGAGCAATTTTGAAACTATAATGCTATTATGAATTGTTTGTTTATATACAATCCCAAAAGTGGCAAGGGCCGTTTGAGCAAAAAAGAGGATTACATTGTTCAAAAACTTAAGACAAAGTTTGATACTGTTGATGTGGTCAAAACACATTGCTCTGGCAATGCAAACAAAATTGCAAGTGAAAATTGTGGCAAGTATGATGTTTTTGTTGTTGGTGGTGGCGATGGCACGCTTAATGAAGTTATAAACGCCATAGCACAAAAGCCAAATGCACCAAAAATTGGTTATTTGCCAGCCGGCACAACAAATGATGTTGCACATTCTCTTCACATTTCCACAAACATAAAAAAAGCAATAAAAACAATTTTAAACGGAAAAGTGTTTTGCCATGACATATTTAAAACAAACAATAAATATGGAATATATGTGTGCGCAACTGGGCTTGGAACAGAAGCGAGTTATGAAACTGCACAGCGAGCAAAAAACATATTTGGAAAGATTGCATATTTTTTTAACGGCGCAAGAAAGATTTTTAAGAGCAATCCAATAAATGTATGCATCAAATATGACAATGTGCAAGTGAAAAAGACTTGTGCACTGATGTTAATTTTAAATTCAAGACGAGTTGCTGGCTTCACGGTAAACAAAAAGGCTTGCTTAGATGATGGCTATGTTGATGTTGTGCTGATTGACAGCCCAAGGAAAAAGCGTTTTAGTTTGCTCAGTTTGCTTTGGACTGCAAAACTATTTTTGTTTGGAATTAACTATTGCAAAAAGAAAAAGCACATCACATATTTAAAATTAAAAAACTTTTCAGCCGAAATTGAAAGCACTGCAAAAATAAATTTAGATGGCGAAAATGGCCTTTGTGGTTCGTTTGATTTTGAGGTTATTAAAGACGGTTTGGAGATATTTGTCCCATGAATAAAAATGAGGTTATGAACAGAGTTAAATACATATTGCTTTTTGTCGCAACTTCGCTTGCACTTGAATGTGTAACTTTTATCTTGCTTGGTTTTGGAGTTTTTCCAAAATACATTTTGTTTGACATTGCATATTGGTGCATAATCAGTGCCATTATGTTTTTGGTTGACAATAGACCAGCAAAAATTGTAATTTTTAGCGTGCTGCTATTTTTGCAACTCATACTTAATTGCATAAATATTTGCTACTATAAAGTTTTGGGTGATATATTTAGTTTTGACCTATTAAAACTCACAACTGAAACGGCTCGTGTTTTCAAATTTTCATTTCTTGACTTAAAAAGTATTGCAGTTAATTTGATCGTTTTTGGACTTGGATTGTTTTTGGTAATATTTCTAACCAGAAAAGACAAGGCTAAACTTGACAAAAAAACAAAGATGGCATCATTTTACATTTTGCTTTCTGCATTCACAATTTTGTCATTTTTTGGCGTTGGTTCGCAATTGGTTGCAGTTTCAACTTTGGCTGATTGTGACGCAACAGATAACTATTACATTGTTAAAAGTGATGCATATTTGTATAATAGTTTGCAGTTTAAACAAGAGTCCTACAAAAAATTTGGAACATTTGGCTTTTATATCAAAGACATTACAAAATCTTGGACCGACAACGGAAAACTTTCAGAAAAAGAAGAGTCAGAACTTAAAACTTACATACAAGATGGCAAGGTAAAGGGCAGGCAAGATGCACCACTCAAAGATAAAAATTTAATTTGCATTATGCTTGAAAGTTTTGAATGGTTTGCAATTGACCCATATTGCACACCAACACTTTATGACTTAATGGAAAACAATGCACAAACGTTTACAAATTTCAGAGCAAGTAACAAAACAAACATCAGCGAGAGCATTGCAATTTTGGGCAACGCCGTAAGAAGTTCCGATTTTATGACACTTGCAAAAAATGAAAGTTTCGCCACACCATATTCCCTTGCAAATTTGTTTAAGCAAAATGGTTACGTTTCCAACTATTTTCATTCTTATGATGGCAATTTTTATGGCAGATATTATGTAAACAAGCACTTTGGCTTTGACAATGTTTACGCTTTGCAAGATGCAAATTTGGGACCAATGTGTGAGTTTGGAGATTTCTATTTAGATGAAGATTATGTCAAAGCAATGATTGACAAAATTGCTCCAACCGACAAAAAGTATTACAGTTATTTTACAACAGTAAAAACTCATGGCGATTATGATTCAACCAAAGAAGATTTGGCACCATATTATGACATTTATGATGAAAATGTGGACAATATATCACAATATTTAGCCAGCAAAAATTACATTATGCCAAACAAGACAACTGACAGCATATATTACAATCGTTTAAGACAATATAAGTGCACAGCAATGGACACCGATAGAATGGTCAAATTTTTGATTGACTACTTAAAAGAAAACAACTTGTATGACAAAACAACCCTTGTTTTGTTTGCTGACCACAATTGTTATTATGATGATTTGGGTGCATATGTTAGGTATAACAAACTAGATTTTGATGCACAAAATAGTGACATTTACAACATTCCATTTATGATTGTTGACAGTTCACTTGGAAGTGCAAAAAATGAAAAGTTCTGTAGCACTTATGACATCTATCCAACAATTTGCAATTTATTTGGGCTAGATTACAACAAAAATTTGATACATGGTAAAGATGTTTACAGCAATGATGCAACAGAAGTTTCAGTTTTCGTATCAAACAGCACTGTAATTTTTAATGATAAACTTTTCTCTTACAACATTGTTGATGTTCACAATGCAAACAACTATGAGATTGATGATGAGTATGTTGAAAAATTCAAACTTTCAGCAATCGCTTTTTATGAGAAACAAGACAAGATTGACAAGATATATAAAAGTTTTCTTCAATATTGAAAAAGCAATATTAAAAAACAACTTTGGGTTTTGCTCAAAGTTGTTTTTTGGTTTTATAGGCACTTGATTTTTATCAATTCAATTTCATCAACAAGTTTTGTTTTTATTGGAATTGAAATGTCGGTTGAAAGATATTTTTTGTTGTCATCAGGCAAAACCGTAACACAATTTTTGCCACTTAAAATTGCACCCAAAAAGTTTGCGCCACTTGAAATTCCAACACCGAGAGAAAGTTCTTTGCAAAGTTTTTGTGACATTGCAATTGCGTCATCGTCTGAAATTTGAATAATTTTGTTAACAATTGTTTTGTCATATAGTTTTGGCACAATTTCGTCACTTAGCCCCTGCAATTTGTGGTGAAGATATGGCTTTTTGCTAGACAATATTCGGGCGTTTTGTGGCTCGATTGCACAAACTGAAAGGTTCATTTTTTCTTTCAAAAAGCCACCAATTCCACAAAGTGTGCCACTTGTTCCAACACCTGCAACAAAGGCATCAATTTTTTTGCCATTTAGTGTTGCAAAAATTTCTTTTGCTGTTATGTTGCGATGTGCTTTTTTGTTGCTTCCATTTTCAAATTGACTAGGACAGAAATAGCCCTCTTTTTCATATTGTTTGCAAAGGGCAAAAGCTTCGGGAAAATTTTCGGTTTCAACAAGTGTTGCGCCAAATTGTCTAATCAATTTTTTGCGTTCTTCACTCATTGTTTTTGGCATCAAAATTGTTGTGGGGTTTTGCGTTAGGTTTGCAATTGCAGAAATGGAAATTCCCATATTTCCACTTGAAACTTCAACAACTTTTTGGTGTGGTTTCAGTTTGCCAGTTTCATAGGCATCTTTAAAAATTTGGTAGGCAACTTTGTCCTTAATGCTTCCGGTTAGTGAATACCATTCACATTTTGCAAAAACCTTGTGCTTTTGCCCCCTAAAAATGCAATCAATTTCAACAAGTGGCGTTCCACTTACAAGTTTTTTAATTTCTTTAAATTCTGTTTTCATACTTAGCAAATTATATGATTTTTCGCAAACATTTGTCAAATGTGTAAGTTCTTCTGTTAAAAAGTTTAACAGCAATTATTTGGTTGATTTAGTGTTCTTCAATGCGTCAAAACAAAATTAAATAGTGCCTTTCAAACCTTGATTTTGACATTTTTTTATGCTAGAATACAAGTAGGAGAAAATTTATGGATAAAATTCAACTTTCAAATCATTACAGCGTTAAAGCTTATGATAGAGATGATTATTTCAACAACAACAGGCAAATAAATGAAGCTTGCATGAAAATTTTGTCAAGCTATGAAGGTTCAAATGAAAGCTACAATGTCGGCGATGCCTACAATTACATTTCAGATTTAAACAGCGATATGTATCTTGATGAACTTGATGCCTTAATTTATGTGATGTATTTGGACAAAACACCTGTTAGTTTTGCAATATACACAAAAATAGACAAATCTGACAGTTGGGTGCTTGAACTCATCTTCACGCACGAAGAATACACTTCACTTGGCTATGCTGGCGTTTTGCTTAGGGCAAGTGCTGGTCATTTAAAAGAAGCACATGGTGCAGAAGAAATTAACTCAAATGTCAATGTTGCAAATATGCCAAGTTTGTTTTTAAACAACAGTTTTGGAAAGGTTAATGGCGTTAAGGTTTATGCCGACCGCATTGACGAAGATCATGAAACTTTCCATTTTGACATTCGTGGATTGAGCAACAAAAAAGTTGAAGACGATGCAGAAAATATTTTATGTTAGTTTATAAAATTTTGGTGATAAGCCAAAATTTTTATGTGGAGAAGAAATGATACAAGTAAATAATGTAATGTTACAATTTGATGGAAAAAAATTGTTTGATGATGTAAATTTAAAATTTACAAAGGGCAATTGTTATGGCATTATTGGTGCAAATGGTGCTGGCAAAAGCACTTTTTTGCGACTTTTGACTGGTGACTTACAACCAAGTAGGGGCGACATTTTCATCACGCCCAACGAGCGTATGAGCGTTTTAAAGCAAAATCAGGAAGCATTTAACGACCTAACAGCACTTCAAACAGTTTTGGCTGGTCACAAAAGGCTTATGGAAGTTATGCAAGAAAAAGATGCCATTTATGCAAAAGAAAATTTTACAGAAGAAGATGGTATCAAGGCAGGCGAACTTGAAAATGAATTTGCTGAACTTGGTGGTTGGGAAGCCGAGAGCAATGCCGAAAGCCTTTTGAACAGTTTGGGCATTTCGGCAGAACTTCACAACACACTTATGAAAGATATTGACCCTAAAATAAAAGTTAAAATTTTGCTTGCACAAAGTTTGTTTGGCAACCCTGACATTTTGGTTTTGGACGAACCAACAAACAATCTAGATGCCAAAACAATTATGTGGCTAGAAGACTATTTGCTAAATTTTGAAAACATAGTTATTGTTGTTAGCCACAACAGACACTTTTTGAACAAAATTTGCACCAACATTTGTGATGTTGACTATGGCAAAATTAACATGTATGTTGGCAACTACGACTTTTGGTATGAAACCAATCAACTTTTGCAAAAACAAGCAAGAGAGCAAAACAAAAAGATGGAAGCAAGGGCAGAAGAACTTAAACAATTCATTGCACGATTTGCTGCCAATGCATCAAAAAGTCGTCAGGCAACCAGCAGAAAAAAAGAGCTTGAAAAGCTCACTCTCAACGACATTGTTCCATCTTCTCGCCGTTATCCGTATGTAGATTTTCAGCCAGAAAGAGAAATTGGCAACGAAGTTTTGCTTGTTGAAAATTTGACAAAGAAAGGTCTGTTTGAAAATGTCAGTTTCATTGTTAACAAGGGCGACAAAATTGCGTTTTTAAGCGATAATGCACTTGTTCCAACAGCACTTTTCAACATTTTGTCTGGCGAAGATGAAGATTTTGAAGGAACTTTTAAGTGGGGCAAAACCATAACAACAAGTTACCTACCACAAAACAACAACAAGTATTTTGAAAATTGTGACCTATCTCTTGTTGATTGGCTTGGACAATATTCAAAAGAGCACGATGAAACTTTTTTGCGCAGTTGGCTTGGCAGAATGTTGTTTTCTGGTCAAGATGCACTTAAAAAAGCAAAGGTTCTTTCTGGTGGCGAAAGAGTTAGATGTATGCTTTCACGAATGATGCTTACAAGTGGCAATGTGCTTTTGATGGATGAGCCAACCAACCATTTGGATTTGGAAAGCATAACAGCACTTAACAACGGAATGATAAACTTCAAGGGTTCAATTTTGTTTACAAGTCACGACCAAGAAGTTACTCAAACTGTTGCAAACAGAATAATTTGCATAAATAAAACAAAAGAATACGACAAGCAAATTAAGTATGATGAATATTTGCAAGAACTATATGGCAAGAAAGATTAGTTTCAAACAATTTGTGTTTAACTGCAAAATAGAGCAATAAAACAAAAAAATTATGTTGTTTTGCTCATTAAATTGGCATAAAACAAATTTGATATGGCAATCTGTTATAACAGCATTAAAGTTTAAACTTTGTCAATTTCAAATAAAACTTTCGAGAATATAAAAAAACAAAACACTATCATTGAACAAAATCATTGGTGGTGTTTTTTGATGCGTTGTTTTGCTTGGCGTATTATATTTTTTGCGGGCAGTGAATATCATATCATAGGTGAATTATGGTTGGTGCAATTAAAAAAAGAATGTTTGTTTTGTTTGCCATTTTTTTGTGCATTGTTTTTTGCTTTGGCTTTTTGGTTAGCAAAAGCGTAACAGCGCAAACTGTTGCACCGCTAAACATAAAAGTTGTGATTGATGCAGGGCATGGTGGGGCAGATGGCGGAAGTGTTGGTGTTTCTGGGGTGACCGAAAGTACACTTAATCTTGCCTACGCACAAAAACTTACGGAATATTTGGAGAGTGTTGGAATTCAGGTTGAAAACACAAGATTAACAGATTCTGCACTTTGTGCAGATGATGACCCAGATTTTAAGCAAAGTGACATGAAAAAGCGAGCAGAAATAATCAATTCAAGCAATGCGCAACTTTTGGTTAGCATTCACATGAACAAATTTACATCGCAAGAGTCAAATGGAGCACAGGTGTTTTTTAAGCAAGACAACGCCGACAGTCAGCAATTTGCAACAGCCATAAAAGATATGCTTTGTGTAAACTTTTCAAATGCAAGGGAGTTGGTTCTTAAAGGTGACTACTACATTTTAAATTGCACAAACATAACTGGTGTGATTGTTGAGTGTGGCTTTTTGAGTAACCCAACCGAAGAGCAGTTGCTTGTGCAACAAGACTACAAAAACAAAATGTGCTATTCAATTTTTTGTGGAATTTTAAACTACTTGGGCGTGGTTAGATATTAAAAAAACACAGAAAAGCCGAAGTTGGTTTTTCTGTGTAAAACTTTAAATTTGGGTTTAAAATAATGCTTTTATAAAAAACACTCATATCTATTATGAGCGTTTTTCAAATTAAAATTTGTTATGCTTGAAGTCCTGTTTCAAAGTTAACACCTGAAAGATTTTCAAATACATATTTAGCAGCTTCTGGTGTATTTGCTGCGTTTTCACCGATCTCTTGGTTTTGTTGTTGAATTACAGTTAACTCAACTGACAATGTAACTACAGCATCTTGATAAGTGTTGCCAAATGTTTTTGCATCAATTGTAATATCACTGAGCAATGTAAGATCAGCAAATTCTTCTGATGCAGCAATTACACCATATTTAGCGCCTGCACCAAAAGTTGTGTTCAAACTACTTTGCAATTCTGCATTGTCACATGTTGCTGTAACAACCAATTTGTAGTAGGCAGCAGCACCTTTATATTGAGTGTTTGTAACAGTCAATTTGTCTCCTGGCATTACTTTTCCTGCTGGAGCAGTAATTGCAATTGCCTTTCCATCATTTAACTCAACATGACCAAAAGTAACTTTTGTCCCTTCCTCTCCGCTTGTCAACTTGTCAGTAAACCAAGCACCTGTAAAGCCAAGGATTAAGCTAAGAACAAGCAAAATTGACAATACAATTACAGCGATTGATGATTTACTCATTTTCTTTGAATTTACCATTTTTATATTCTCCTTTTATTTTATTTTTTTATATTAGTAGGCTGGTTACACCTAATAATACCAACATAATTTAAGGAAAGACCAAAATGCTCACTTTTTGATAAAGATATATTTAGCGAAAAGTTTTGGGCGAAAAATGGGAGT
>ERZ808245.304-NODE-304-length-26824-cov-6.166909_pt1 | contig 26824 bp, 20 predicted proteins | sample MGYA00521243_ERZ808245 | MGnify/ENA primary metagenome ERZ808245 (study PRJEB31516, sample SAMN03275576) | gut metagenome | biome: mammalia-associated habitat; material: feces | host: Papio cynocephalus | place: Kenya | collected 2012-07-07 ... | reverse complement strand
CCATTATAGCTTAGCCGCAAGGCTTTGCAATAATGGTTGCCCTCTTTCCCCGGGGTCCAATGTTGAACGTTAAATGACAAAATAATCGCGGATGTTTTACTATTGCGCTGATTATTTTCATGAAACTATTCTCTTTATGGCTAGAACTATGACTGATTTTAGAAAACGAAGAACGCTTTTTGTTCTTCAATCACTCGTTAATTTTGAATTAGCCCTCTTTTTGGTGAAAAGTTGGATGAGCCAGGATAGCGCTGCCGATAATAGAACGGTTACGATGAACGCTAAGAATATGATCCCTATTAGAATTCCGAAAGTGCTGAACCTAAACAAATAAGTAGGTAATGCATGCATTGCGTTATAGATGGAAATGAAACAAGTTAGACTAATTAGGGAAATCACTGCAGTGGAAAGAAAGACAAAGGCGTTTTTGATGATTATTTTTTCATAACGCTCCTTTTTATTTGTTTCCTCTTCCTTTGCATTTATATCGAAAAAAAGGGAAAGAGCTATCATAAATGAAAGGCCAATTATCACGCCTATGGTTGCAAAAAAAGGAACGAAACCACGCATAAAGATAAAGAGAAGTAATGGCTTATCTCCACTCGTAAAGAAAGATTCGTATTTTTGGGAATAAAGAGAAGAGGTCGAAGTTACGAATCTAATATTGCTTAAATTCTTTAGTTCCTTTAAATCTTTTGATATATCCAATAACATCATTGATTGACTTGGCCTTTTGTTATTTACGAAGATGGAATTTTCTAGATGAAACCCGTAAGCGTAAGGAGAAAATCCCAAATTATTTCCGTGGAATTTTTGGTAATTTTCTATCATTTTATCGATTTGTTCATTTGTGGAAAAAACACCAACGATTTTGTAAGAATATAAAACTTTTCCAATGATTTCGTCAGGTGAGTTTAATTCCCCGAATTGCTTCTTTTCAATTAAACAGTCATAAAGCAATGATGAGATTGCTATCTCGTTGTCGCTTATAGGGAGATTACAAATTTCAGGATTTGTAAACCTATTATCCTTGTTGACAAAACTAGCCTCTGAATCTATTCCGATAATGTTTGGATAAATCTTAGTAAAGGAATATTTAACATCGCGATAGGCTCTTACTTGAAAAGCCCAATTGAATGATTCCCCCATTTCATTTTTATAGATGTTATAAACCCCTCCAACGTTTTCTTTAGCAAAGGATTGTATCGGTTTTTCTAGGCTTTCATCGTATTCTAATTTGGCATAATTATCGCCTAATTCCTTGGAATGCTTTAATACGATTTGCTTTTCATCGTTTTGCTGATTTAAAAAGTAAAGGCCAGTATAGAATGACGATATAGACAATATCAAAAGGGTGATAAGAAATAGAATCTTATGAGAAAATAAATCACGTATCGATGATTTTAATATGCTATCTCCGGACCTCATATATCATTCTCTCCACCGATAAGATTTTTGAAGCGGTTAGCGAAGGCCAAAACAAAGCAAACAATCCCATTTTGACGCGTTTGCTTTTTCATCCCTATTAAGCAATCGTGAGGGATCGGTTCTATTAAAGAATTCAACTGAAGCATTTATTTAGATACTTATTTCCCTTTCATTAGCTTAAATATAATTTTTCGACGTTACTTTTGCAAACCATGTTTCGTAGGTACGCCTTTGCTAAGAAGTTTGTTATGTCTTTGGTTTTTAACATTCCATACGATGTGTTAGTTTTGTCTTGTTATCGCTTTCGTTATGTCTTTTACAAAAAAGTCGGTAGAATCGTTAAAAAGTATCTTGTTTTGAATCGCAACGCCAATTTTCGTTTATTTGTCGAAACTAGCCTTTATAATTTAACTATGGCTATTGAATTTGAATCAACATACGCGAAAGCGAAAAGAGACGACGAAGGATATCGCAAATCGATTTCTACGATTCCTACCTGGGGAGAGAAACTTCATTTATTGACAAGTGCCCCGGATTTATGTTCATTGTATTATTCATGCGGCGATACGCTACTGATTAATATCCATGGTGGTGGATTTTGCTATAAGCATCCACTTGATGATGATGCTTTATGCAAATACATTTCGCAAACCTATTGTGTTTCCGTGCTCAATGTTGATTTCTCTAGCAGCGTGAAATGGGGCTATCCTGTCCAGCTCATTGAAATCGATCGACAAATTAACGCTTTCTTATTGGAGCATCCAATGAGAAGAATCATCCTTCAAGGTCATAGCAGTGGTGCGAATCTAGCGGCTTCTTTATTAGAAAGATGGATTAAAAATAAAACCCATGAAGTCACCGCGCTTGTTTTGAATTACCCGATTTTAGATTTAAGCATTGAAGCAAAGGATAGACCTCAAATCGAAGGACTTTGGCCAAACGAACTCTATGACGATTGGATTCGTTTCTACGCGCCAAATCGCATTAACCGCAAAGACCCTTCTATTTCTCCTTTATATATGCCAAAAAGCATCGCGAAGGAATTCCCTTCGACTTATATCGTGTCTTGTGAAATCGATCGCATTAAAGATGACGCAGTTCGCTTCGCTAATTTATTAAAAGACGCGAAAGTGGAAACGCGTCACTACATTTCTAGTGAGCGGCACGGCTTTATTGAACGAAATATGAAAGATGTCTATCATCTTCCAAACGATCCTAGCGTTCGCTACGCAAAAACCATCGTTGACCAAGCGATTGTTTTCGCTTTAACGGCGGCAAATTAAACGCTCCCCTTTTTTCTAACAAGAACTCGCTACAAGAAACCTCTTTCATTTTTTAGTCTTTACAATCTCTTTTTTAATTTTGTATTAAAATCATTCTCCTCTCACGAGTGAGGGGACATCAATTATAGGGTTAATGAATTAAAGCCATCTTAAAAATAACGTAAGTTAAGTAAGGCTTTAATCAAACTTACCTAGGAGGACTAATTTTATGAAAAGAAAAGTTTTGCTTACATGTGCGATGGCCACACTAGTACTAGGCGGCTTAGCAGGATGCGAAGTGAACACGAATAGCTTTGGGTCAACCGACACGGTTGGAAGTGTTACTTATCTAGCAACAGTTGAACCGACTGAAAACGGGTCGCTAGTAAAGAAAAGCGACGCGGATGGCAAAGTCACTTTAGAAGTTAATCCAGACAAAGGGTACAAACTCGTCGATGTGATTATTGATAACGTGGCTAAGGGCTCAGATTTTGTTACTAAAAACATTAAAGACGGAGAATTAACGATTAACGTGGACGCAACCGCTAACCATACGATTAAAGGCTTGTTTGCTCTTGAAACGTTACCTACTTTTGCTTATGGAAACGGTACGGAAACCAATCCTTTCAAAGTTTTAACCTTTGAGGATTTCGGGAAACTTGGCTTTACTTATAAAGCGGAACAAACGTTCTATTTCGAGCAAGAGAATGATATTCAATTCAATTTGAACGATAATTCTTATGAGCCAGTCCTCTTTAAAGGGGTTTATAACGGAAACGGGAAGAAAATCACCTTAAGTAAAGGAGAAAGCGTCGATGCCTTCACCGCGTCTTTATTTACTGTAGCGGGTGATACGACGATTGAAAATCTGGTTACCGTTTCTAGCGAAAATTGCCTTCTTTCTATCGCTGATGACCAATGGTATCACGTCGATAGTAAATCCGAGCTCGTTGATCGGACCGTTACCCTAAAAGGGATTGATTGCTACGGGCCAGATGATGCGACGATTCAAATCGATGAATCAAATGCGGCTTTCCTATATAACGGTCATATTGCCTATAAGAAATTCAACCTTGCAATTGAAGATTGCCATATCAAAGCGGATGTTTCTAATAGCGCAACTTGCACAGGCGCCTTTATCGGAGGTATCTATCCAGGAACCTTCAGCGCTGAAGAAGGGGAAGACGCTTATCAAGTTTCTATTAAGAATTCTAGCTTCACTGGAACGATTCGGTCAAAAAGCCAAGCTGGCTTAATTGTTGGCAATAGCTACGGAATCGATACGTATTTGAGCAAAAAGACGGAAGATGGTAAAGATTATACGAATACGCTTGATAAAGAAAACGTGGACTACTTCAAAAAACATTTCTTGCTCGATAATGTCACTTTGAATGGCGAAATCGGTGCCTTTGATAATACTGGCCGGGCTGTTCTTGGATTAGATGGGAAATCGTTCTTAAAAGACGTGAGTGATTATTACAATAATCAAATTACTCTCGGAACAAATAAGCACGGCTTTACGAAAGTTAATAACGTTCTCGCTTCAAGCGATTTGGCTGTGAAATTCGATAGCAATGGCTTCTATATTGATGGAAACGATTATAGCGAAAATAATAGCTATCGCCTCAATTTTAATATCAAAACCCTTTATGCTGACAAAGACAAAAGTGCCGCGTTTAATGGTAGAGACATTTCTATGACTTTAGTTCATTCCGCCGGTGGCAGCACTTTTGATAAAGTCATTAAAGGTGAAAATTGTGGCCTATTCACCAAGACAGAAGCAAAAGAAAAATTATCATCTATCTTCACTGAAGAAGTTATTAACGGTCTTAATTACAAATATATGTTCCTTGGAATGTATAAGATCGCTTTATATGCCAAAGATAATAATCTCTATTTCATTTTAGACGATACAAACGCTGAAGGCCTTTCAACATACAACGAAAACGGGAAACATGTTGGCACTATCTCTAACCTTTGTATCTATGTATTCGATTCTGAAAATTTCATGATTGGTTTTAAGACCATTATCTAAAGAAAAACATTGAAAAGAAGGGGGTGTTAGGTTCACCTCCTTTTTTTCGTAGCGTTTCTCTCTTTAGTGAAAAACACTTTTAAGCGTGGAGACGATAAAAAACGGCAAAAGATTAGTCTACTAATTGCTAAACGATAGAAAGATGGGTGTATCAAGGTGCCTTATATTATAAAACAAAGGTTTTATCGGAATTTATCTCATTTTCTTTCGGGTGCCACAATCGTCATTCATCGCGCGAGTAGACTAAAAAGTAGACTAATAGTAGACTAATAGTAGACTAAAAAATCAAATGAAAAACTCGTTCCGAAAACGGTCCTTTAAGTCAATAGATATCGCGGCTATTTTTGTAGTGAATCAAATAGCTTCTTCGCTTCGATGATGGTGTCATCCATATCAAAGTAGGCATAATTCGCTAATCTTCCTAAGAAATAAGCATTTGAGAGAGTTTTTGCAAGGTTTTTATATTCTTTTGCGAGATTCGAATTCCGTTCATCATTGACGGTGTAATAAGGAATTTTCCCTTCTATGAAGGTATCAGGATATTCATAAGAAAGAATTGTGGAATGATGATTTTTGCAGTTTGGATCAAAATGTTTGTGTTCGGTGATACGGGTATAGGCGACATCGTGAGAGGTGTAATTCACTACGGCGTTATGCTGGTAATCGTCAACTTGTTTCGTTTCGACTTCAAAACGCAAACTTCTCCACTCTAAGTGACCTAATGAGAAAGCAAAATATTCGTCTAGTCTTCCCGTATATATGATTTTGTCCGCTAAAGAATCAAAATATGATTTATCGGAAAGATAATCTATGCCTGTTTTGACTTCGACTCCTTCAAGTAGCCGATTAATGAAAGAGGTGTAGCCGCCTTTTGGCTGTCCTTGATAAGTGTCGTTAAAGTAATTGTTATTCCATTCATAACGTAATGGAAGTCTTTTGATGATAGAAGCGGGGAGGTCTTTGCAATCTCTTCCCCATTGTTTTTCAGTGTATTCCTTAATGAGTTTTGTATAGATGGTTCTTCCAACCATCGATAAAGCCTGTTCCTCTAAATTCTTAGGATCGGTGATGTTTTCTTTTTTCACTTCTTCTTCAATCTTCGCTTTCGCTTCTTCTGCGGTATTTACACCCCAAAGCGCGTGAAAAGTGTGCATATTGAAAGGCATATGATAAATTTCGCCATGGAAGTTCGCTAGTGGCTCATTGATGAAAGGATAAACGCTTGCATATTGATTGAAAAAAGACCAAGCGAATTCATCGCTCGTGTGGAAGATATGTGGACCATAAACATGGACGTCGATACCATCGATTTCTTTTGTGGCGATATTGCCTCCGACTTCGTTTCTTTTTTCAATCACTAGAACTTTTTTATGCGCATCGGTCAATAATCTAGCCATTGTGCTTCCGCTTAAACCGCTGCCAACGATAAGATAGTCATATTGTTTTTTCATTTGCTGAATCTCCCCATTAATAATGAAATGAATGTAAGTGGTATTCCGATGATGAAAACGAATGCTAGGTTCCATCCTTGATTGTTTTCGATATGGAGGCCGATTTCTAGATACGCCGCTACTAGTAGCGCCCAAGAAAAGCAAATTCGATAAGCGACAAGGTGAGCCGAGAGTTTGAAACGTCTTGCATACGCCATTAGAACCAAAAACGAGACGGGAATCGCCCAGATAAACGGCATCCAAAAACTGTATGTGTTTTCTTGATGGAGAATCAAAATTCCTCCGCACGCCACCGAGGCAATCGTCCAAACGCCAAGCACCCATAAGCAGCACACGATAATGCGGTTTCGTAAAATGATGTCATCTTTGCTTTTGGCATAAAGCAGTTTTGTATCTTCCGTTGGTTTATGCGTAAAATAGTCAATCGTAACACCATAAAAATCAGCAAGATTTTGTAATGTTGCCAAATCGGGCACGAGTTCGCCATGCTCCCATTTTGAGATGCTCTTATCGCTATAATTAAATTTTTCCGCCAATTCGCCTTGCGTTAATCCTCTATCTTTTCGTAACGAGACTAAGTTATTCGCGACGATTTCTGCAATTTCTTCCTGTGTCATTATAGCTATTTTAACGCTTTTGCTATTTCTTAAGAAGGGGACCTTTGCAAGTTTGCTTTCCAATCACTAGAATTACTTTGGGCAAAATGATTAATCTAGTTTATTGCGGAAACAAATTTATGTTAGATGGGATTCTCCTTTCTTTGCTCAGCGTGAGTAAAGTAAGCAAGGAGCCGATTAATGTCATTGTTTTGACTGGTGATTTTCAAAAAATGGATCCTACCTACTTGCCCTTGGAAGAATACGAGGCTAGTTTCTTGCGCTCAGTGATCCAAAAGAAAAACCCAGAAAGCCAATTAGAACTACAAAACGTTACGGATCTAATTCGCAAAGAACTTGCTGAAACGGCGAATCTCAACTCTGAGTACACGCCTTATTGCTTGTTCCGTTCTTTTTTGGATTTACTAGTCAACGTTCCTTCTCGAGTTCTTTATCTAGACTGCGACGCGATTGCTCTTCGCGATATTGCTCCTTTTTTCCATAGCGACCTTCATGGTCACGATATTGGATGCGTTGCCGATGCGATGCACTTTGGCAAGTACTTCAACGCTGGAGTTATGCTTCTAGATATGGATAAAATCCGCCATGATGGATTAATGGCTAAAGCAAGAGAGCTAATCGCAATAAAAAAGATGAAGCACCCAGATCAAGACGCGATGAACAAAATATTTCATAAGGCAAAACAAATTGAGTTTTTCCCGCGCGTTTATAATGAACAGCGTCGCATTACTTCATCAACTGTGATTCGCCATTTTGCGCCACAAAAGGTTTGGTTTCCCTTCCCTCATGTCATTAATGTGAAGCCTTGGGAAATCGCTAAAATTCATAATGTCTATCATAATTATGAATTCGATCATCTTCTTAAGGAAATGATTCAGCTTAAAAAAGAATTTTCGGTTGCTAATGCCGCTAAATTCAAATAGCTAACATGCCTTAAGTGAGAAACCTTTTAGAATGATTAACGAGGAGGTAAAAGTAAACTACATGTATAGCGAGGAGAATAAAGCCTCGAATCTAGCGAAGTTTTTATCAAATTACGACTATGTATTCGTGGATACTTGTTCTCTTATGGAAGATGGATTCCCGCCTTTTATGGATACGCTCGTCGCATCAAAGGAATATTGGAAAGACGGTCTTCATGTGATTGTTCCTGAAGAGTGCGTCAATGAATTAAAGAAGCACAAAAGAAACAAAGAAAAAAATGAAGCTCGAATCGGAGCGATTCGCGCATTAAAGATATTGCGTCACGACCAGTGGCATGGCAAAACAATAGAAATTGAGAAAAACATTACCGATGGCAATTTCGGTGACCAAGCAATCACACAAAAAGTCGTAGGATTAAGAATCAAATATAAGATTCTCGTCATTACGCAAGATAAGACCCTAACAAACGATTTATTGAAGCTCAATAATCTTGATTCCCAACGCGGACATTACTTAGAGGTGTATAAGATAATGGCGGATGGCGAACTAACAAAGAATCTAGGCGATAGTGGCGGATACTCTCGCCCCATAGAGAATAAAGAAAAACAACATCGTTCCTTTTCTTTGAAAACGATTTTTAAAAGAAACAAAGAGCCAAAGAAAAAGAAAAAAGACGAAAAGCATGCTATAAATGCTCTTTTGTCTTTTGATAAAAAACTTGCCGCTCATTTAGGCAATCAAAATTATCCTTTCGATAAAAAATTAGCGGATATTAATGCTCAATTGGCTTTGCTTTCCGTTCAAAACACTCAAACGAAATCTGAACTACCTTTGCTTTACTCAGAGGATCGCTTGTTAGAAGAAAAAGCGAAAATGATTCAAAATAGAATAGCGAAAGTGGAAGAAAAAAAGGAAACCAAAAAAACCCCAATTGCTGTAAAAAAAGACGAACAAAATGCAAAAGCAGGGGAAGCGACTATGAAAAACGATAATTTAGAGCAGCTGCTTCGTTTTGCCTTGAATGGAGAAGGCGTTTTAGTCCGTGATGATTCCGTTCCTTATTTGCCTTTGGCTCATGGCCCTGCCGATGTAACGGAGCGCTCATTACGCGACATATTAAAATCCCTTTCTTCATTAAAAGACGATGAAGAAAAGACGATTTCTTTTGGCGATTTAATTTTCGTTATAGCAAAGCACGGCAATTCTTTTTCCTTAGTGAAACATGAAAAAATCGTGCAAAAAGCCGTTAAAAAAGAAGAAAACGATAAAACAAAAAGCCTAGTTACAAAGAAATCTAAGCAGAACCTTAATGAATCAGGGCAAAAAAAGGAAAAGAAAGAAACGATGCTAAAAACCAAAGAAAATAAGAGTCAAGACAAGATAAGTAAAAGAAAAGAAAATGAAACGAAGATCAGTGTATCCAGTCCAACGGAACTTATCGTTTCTAAAGATGGCACATCCGCTCTTCCTAGCGGCGTTAATTTAATCGTAGGCGAACCATCTGGTCACCATTTTTACAAAAAAGCGATCCATTCTTTAAAGAAAGAAAGCGGCGCTAAAAAAGAGCAGGAAAAAAGCAAGAAGGAAATCCTGGCGAAAAAGAATAAAGAAAAATCGCCTAAGTCAGCACATCAAGAGAAAGCGAAAAAGGATACAAGAACGGCGGGCGATTCCAAACTGCTGAAACAAGCGATGAGCCTCGAACTTCGTCTTAACGCAAACATGAATAATCCCACCTATCCTTTAGCGAATAAAGTTCGTGACATTGATTCTCAAATCAAGCTGATTCAAAGGCTTTCAAAAGAAGAAAGAAGCAAACTTAAACTATCTCATGAAGATTTGTTGAAAAAGAAAAGAGAACTCAAAAAATAATGCATTGATTTAACGCATTTTGGTTTTGAAAAAATATTTTCGTGTTACTCTTAATTCATGAAACGTTTTTCTTTCTTAAAAAATTTAGTGATTGCAATAGCTACCGCTCTAGCGTTAGGTGGATGCTCGTTATATGAGCTCGTGAACGGGAATCGCTCTTCCTTAACGACCGATGTCTCATTTGATACTTCTTATGATGATACTAGCGATGGCGTTATTCCGAAAAAAATCATGGATATCAACGCTAGCAATGGCGATATTGATATGCCTTCTTTAGGCGATGTGAACATCTTAGTCATTCCGGTGAAGGTGCGCGATTACGCTAATTACGCGACGGAAGAAAATCGAGAAAAAATTAATCGTTGCTTCTTTGGCAACAGCGGTGATACTTCTTGGGAATCGGTTGCAAGCTTTTATCAAAAATCTTCCTATAAGAAATTAAGGATTACTGGTAAGGTTTCAAGTTGGTATGACTGCTCTTATACAACGAGAGAAATTGCTGCTTTTGAGGACAAGACCAATAAATATTTCGAACCGAGTGTTCGCATACTTGAAGAAGCGGTTAGCTGGTATAAAAAAACATACAATACAGATTGCCGTGAATTTGATAGCGACAAAGATGGGATCATTGACGGGGTATGGCTTGTTTATAGCGCCCCAGATTATAGCAAGATGAGATCTCCTTCTGAAAAGATCGAAAACGTCTTTTGGGCTTACACTTATTCCAATTATGGACTAGAGTCCACGACTTTAAATAACCCCGAGCCATATCGCTACTGCTGGGCTAGCTTTGATTTCATGTTTGGGTATGGGAGTCTTGGCATTGACGCCCACACTTACATTCATGAAACGGGTCATTTGCTGGGTTTAGACGATTATTATGTCGCTAGTAAAAATGAAGAAACCCCGCAAAACTATTCCCCTATGGGCGGAGTAGACATGATGGATAACAACATCATCGATCATGATTCCTTTTCCAAAATGGCGTTAGGTTGGGTAGAACCAAAAGTCGCCACAAACAATGGCGAATACACATTAAAACCGTATGAAGAAGACGGGGATTGTTTAATTATCCCCACAGATCGCGGGTGGAATGGTTCCCCCTTTGATGAATATATTCTTGTCGAATTTTACACGCCAACGGGACTAAATAAGAAAGACAGTCAGTCTTATTACCCAGGAAGCACGATTAAATTGCAGGGATTTTCTGAATATGGAATCCGTATTTTCCATGTTGATGCAAGAATGGTAGCCTATACGTCTAATAATGACCCTTCTTACGTTGATAAAGTGAGCCAAAACACCTCAACCGCGACCGCTATCGCTCATAGCAATAGCAGCGCTTATAACCATTTGAACCCTGAGTTTCGCTTGATTCAATTAATGGACGCGAAGGAAAAGAAAAATTTTGATATGGATAATGACCCGGCCAATAAATATTCTTACAAAAAAGCTTATGCGACCAACTCTTCGCTTTTTAAAAAAGGGGATTCTTTCTCTTACGCTAGTTACGCGGATAGCTTCCCAGTGTATCGTTACTCGGACCACAAAAAGAGCACGATGAACAACGGCTATAATTTCTCTAAGACAATCACGATTACTAATATTAATAGTGGTTCGGCAACAATATCCATTTCCTAATGGCTTTTCTTTTAGCGCCCTTTCCCTATTCTCTTGAAAGAGAACCGCTAGATGGTTAATATTATTTCGTTTCACGAAAAGGACGTGTTTTTATGGAAAAGAAAATTAACTTATTTGCAATCCTTGGGTTTAGTGGCATCTTGTTAACCATAGTTGCCTTTCTTTTGCCTATTGGAGCGGGCGTTAACTGGACCGCCGGGGGAGTAGTTACCGCGGTTTCAGGTTACGATTTTGTTTTTGGAAATAGTGCGATGATGAAAGATCTTGCGACTGGCTATCACATTTGCGCTTTCGTTCTTCTTATCATTGCGGTTCTCTTCCAAATCTTAGGAACGGTTTTCACCCTTCCTAATCCAGATGCTAGCCATAAGTTCTCTGGCTTCTTGCATTTGCTATCCGGAATTTCCTTAATCGTTGTCGCCTTATTCTTCTTCCTTGCTACGAAATTGACTCCAACCCCAAATGCAAGCTATGTTGCTTCGCTAGGATATGGTTTCATTGTCGGCGGTGCCGCTAGTGCCGCAAGTGCAGTTTGCTCTTTAGGCGCTTTCTTAATCGCCTTTGGCAAGAAAAATAGCTAATTAAGTTTTAGGAAAGCAAGCCGTGGCGAGCCACGGCTTTTTGACTCTATGCTAAAAACAAATGTTATGCGTCTATTAGACGTCCATCAAATCCATTATGTTCCGCATGAATATGACGAATCCATCGTAAATGGTATGGAAGTCGCAATGGCTTTAAACGAAGATCCGGACTGCGTTTTTAAAAGCCTTGTTTGCGAAAACGAGAAGCATGCCCACTTTATTTTTGAAGTCCCGGTCAATCAAGAACTAAATCTAAAAAAAGCCGCAATCGCAAGCGGCTCGAAAAGCATTGCCATGATTAAGCAAAAAGACCTTCTTTCACTGACTGGCTATGTACATGGGGGCTGTAGCCCCATTGGTCTAAAGAAGCCAATGCCTGTATTCATTGATGAGACCGCTGAACTATTCGATACGATTTATATTTCAGCTGGAAGAAGAGGCTATCAGGTGGAGCTTTCTCCCTTGGATTTGGAAAAATTCGTAGGTGGGGAATTCGTTTCTTTAAGCGATTAGTTTTATTCATTTTTAAATAACATAAATACTAAAGGGTGGCGCGCTGCCATCTTTTTTGATTAAAACTTCCTTAATTTTTGTAAAAAAATGCCAAAAAATGACTATGAAATAGTGGAAGGGCATTATGTTCTCCTTAAGAGGTCGCCTAGCCTCACGCTATCGTGCTTTGTAAGAGGAAGATTAGATGAATGAGAAACTCTTCGCGTTCTTCCTTCTAGCAATGATTGCCTCACGATGAGCAAAAAGATGTCAACGGGGAGTAGCGGAACATCAGCCTTATAGCGAGGGCCTAAGCGTTTTGGGTAAAAGCAGGGCTAGCCCCTTATAAAGTGAGTTTGAGGTATATAAGAAATGAAACTAGTTAACTCGTTAATCGATGAATTTGTCGCGTGGTATGAATCACTCCTTTTAGAGTCCTTAGATTCTTTTCGAAATGAGAAAAGCGGACGTTACGAAATAGATGATATTGGGAAAGAGGCGAAAGATGCTTTTCTTCGTTCCTACGAGATTGCTCACCACCTTGAGAATAGAGAAACGAATGAATATTCTCGCTTCAATTCAATAGAAGGAATTTCCGTCTATCTTCTTTTTAAGTCAAACCAATCTTTGGAGACTATATTTTTAGAGAATGCACCCGCGTATACTTATATGCCAAATTTGCTATGCTATTCAAAAGAAGTTGAAATAAAATTGTTTTATTTTTGCAATAAGTGCTGATAAAACGGACAAAAATAGAAGAATGTAAAAACTAGCACTCAACAGTTGACAGTGCCAAAAATGGGAGTATCATAGTGTTAGCACTTGAAAGATATGAGTGCTAAAGATTCATGGAGGATTCAAATTATGTACGATCTTAAATCAAGAAATAATTCCTTAGAAAACGCATTTTTCAATGACTGGTTCATGCCAGAGACCAATAAGAGCCTTCAAATGAGAACCGATATCAAAGAAGACGATCATAACTACGTCCTTGAAGTGGAACTCCCAGGGGTCGACAAGAAAGATATCGATATTTCGTTAAATGATGGTTATCTCACCGTTAAAGCGGCGGTAAATAATAAATATAAGGATCATGATCACGAAAACGGCAATAACAAGAAATTTGTTCATAGAGAACGTTTCTATGGTGTCGCTTCTAGAAGCTATTACATTGGTGATGTCGATATGAAGACTATCAATGCAACATTCGAAAACGGTATCTTGTCTGTGAGCTTCCCGAAAGAGAATCCAGAGAAGAAAGAAACCAATCATCGCATCGAGATCAAGTAACCCCTAATACTTGATTCGACATACCTTAAGAGCAGGTTGTTACCCCCTTTCTCACCTGCTCTTTTTTGTTGAATATTAAGTAATTTTCGACGATCAAAACGAAAAATGCATTTGTTCAAAACCGCTCTTGCTTTCAAAAGGGCGAGAAGCAGTTTTTTGAGTTGTTTAGCGCTTTCAAAGAAGAAAAAATACTCAAAACAGGTATTTTTCGTTGAAAACTAGGCTTTTTTTCGTTACTAGCCAAAATATTTACAAAAATTCGTTCTCTATTACGCAATTTTTGATTAATATTAATCACATACGGAGTTTTTCTCCAAAAATTTATGAAGTATTTATCTTTTGTTGTTCCTTCCTATAATGCTGAAAAATTTTTAGATAGGAGCATACCTTCTCTATTAAAAGGCGGAGAAGACGTTGAGATTATTATTGTTAACGATGGGTCGAAAGACCATACCTTAGAAATCGCTCGTCGTTATGAAAAAGAAAACCCTTCCATCGTAAAGGTTATCGATAAAGCAAATGGCGGGCATGGCTCTACGATTAATGCTGCGTTAGAAGTTGCGACTGGTTTGTATTTTAAATGCGTAGACGCGGATGATTGGCTTGATGAAGATACCCTTCATTCTTTGCTTGCTACCATCAAAGAAAAAATTAAAGTGAAAGAGGAACCTGACCTCTTTTTGACGGATTTTGTTTATGAAAATGTTGAGGCGGGGATTCAACACGTTGGCTCATTAGGAAAATATTTTAAAAAACCAGGTAAAACAATTACTTGGGAAGACCTAAGAACGTTCAAGTATACGGACTACATTATGATGCATATGCTTGTTTACCGCCTTGATGTGCTTAAAAAGAGTAAACTTCATCTCCCAGAGCATACTTTCTATGTTGATAACGTTTACGTCTATGAACCTCTCTATTACGTCAATACGCTTTGTTATCTCCCGATTTCGTTATATCGTTATTCCGTAGGGAGAAGCGATCAATCCGTTTCGATTCAGAACGCGGATAAAAATTATGCGCATCAATTCCGCGTGTTCGAAAAAACGATGCTTTGCTATACCAAAGAAGATTTGGATAAATTGTCGAAAAAGCATCGTAAACAGATGATTCACGCTTTCATTACCATCGTTTGCTTAACGCAGCATTACGCAACGATTGGTGACTATAAAAAGAAATACGCCGAATACAAGTGCCTCGTCAAAAAGTTCAAAAAGGAAAACCCTTCCTTCTATCGGCTTATCCGCTATCGAACTCTATTGACTTGCTACTTCAACTTACCGTTCTTTCTGAAGAAGTTCGTTGTGAAGTATTTCTACAAATTGGTAATGAAAAGAACAGGATGGAATTAATAAAATGAAACAGGAAAAGATTGTCGAAAGCCTGACTCTAGAAGAGAAGGCGAAGCTTACGACCGGGAAGAATTTCTGGGAATCAACTGGATTTCCTTCCAAAGGCGTTCCTTCAATTTTCTTCTCAGATGGCCCACACGGGATTCGTAAGCAAGCCCTTGCCGCTGATCACCTTGGCCTAAACGAATCGTTAAAGGCCACTTGCTTCCCGACTGCAGTCACGATGGCTTCTAGCTGGGATGTCTCTTTAGGTGAAAGAATGGGTATAGCCTTAGGAGAAGAAGCGCTCGCCCAAAAGGTCAACGTTCTTCTTGGCCCAGGGATGAACATCAAAAGAAACCCATTGTGCGGTAGAAATTTTGAATATTTCTCAGAAGACCCTTATTTAGCAGGTAAAATGGCGGCTTCTTATGTTAGAGGCATCCAATCAAACGGAATCTCTGCCTGCTTAAAACACTTCGCTTGCAATAACCAAGAAGAAAGACGTATGACCATCGACACCGTTGTCGATGAACGTGCGTTAAGAGAAATCTACCTTACTGGTTTTGAAATCGCCGTTAAGGAAGGAAAACCAATGACGATCATGTCTTCCTATAACCGTCTTAATGGCACCTATACGAATGAAAACCCACACTTAATGTCGATTCTTCGCAAGGAATGGGGATATGACGGGGTTGTTGTCACAGATTGGGGCGGAGAAAACGACCGCGTTGCTGGCTTAAAAGCGGGCAACGAAATCGAAATGCCTGGTTCTGGATTAGACACGATCCATCGCGTCATGAGCGCGGTGGAAGATAAAACGCTTAACGTCACCGTCTTGGATGAATGCATCGACCGCTTTGTGGATTTAGCCGTCAAAACATCCGAGCCATTCGCGGATGGCAAGAAACACGAACAACACGTCGAAGCGCATAATGAACTCGCAAGAGAATGCGCGGAAGGCTCCATGGTCCTTCTTAAAAACGAAGGCAAGATACTCCCATTAGAAAAAGGCGCCAGAGTCGCAATCGTTGGTGACTTTGCTAGAAAGCCAAGATATCAAGGCGCGGGCAGCTCCATCGTTAACTGCACAAAACTCGTTTCCGCACTCGATGTCGTTAACAATTACGACATCAACTTCATCGGCTACGAAAAAGGCTTCCACCGTTTTGGGCGCCATTCCAAGAAACTTCTTAGAAAAGCCGTGAAGCTCGCTAAGACTGCGGATGTCACTTTAGTTTATTTAGGATTAGACGAAGCGATTGAAGCGGAAGGCCTTGACCGCAAAAACATGGAGATCAATCAAAACCAAGTCATGCTTCTTAAAGCTTTAAAAGAAGCAAACTGCAAAGTGGTCGCTATTCTCCATGCCGGGAGCGCCGTTACGATGCCTTGGGCAGATGATTGCGATGCGCTTCTTAACGCTTTCCTCCCTGGACAAGCTGGCGCGGAAGCCGAATTCAATATTTTAACGGGCAAAGTGAATCCTAGCGGAAAACTAGCGGAGACTTACCCATTTGAATATAACGACACTCCGACCCATAAATATTTCCCAGGGAAAGCGGTCACAACCGAATATCGCGATTCTATCTTTGTCGGATACCGTTATTATCAAAAAATCGAAAAGAAGGTAAGATTCCCATTCGGTTTCGGTCTCTCATATAGTGAATTTGAATATCACGATTTGCGGATTGAAGCGGGGAAGGGCGTCTATTTCAAGATTAAGAACACTTCTAAAGTTGAAGGAAAAGAAATTGCTCAGCTTTATATTAGAAAGCCATATTCTAGCGTCTATCGCCCAGACAAAGAACTCAAGGGATTCATCAAAGTGGATCTAAAAGCAGGGGAAGAAAAAGAAGTATTCATCCCGTTTGATGAATATTCCTTCCGTGTCTATGACATGGGTGCGAATGCGTGGCGGATTGAAAAAGGCCGCTATAGCATCATGATTGCTTCTAATAGCGAAGATGTTCGCCTCTCTGCTGAAATCGATCTTGATGGAAATGAGCTAAATACCGCTGGTCGCACTCAAAAAGATGTTCCAGATTACTTCTTTGGAAAGATCGATGATATCAAAGACGAAGAATTTGCTAAGATTCTTGGGCACGATGTTCCAAAATCTAGCTACACATTCCTTAAGAAAAACCGCATGCTTGTTCATTACAATACGACGGTTTGGGAATTAAAATACGCGAAAGGCTGGGCAGGAAGATTCTTCTCTAGAGCCATCCGCTTCGCGATTTGGTTGCTTAAAGCGTTTGGCGATGTGAAAACGTCCAATACCCTGATTATGGGTATGCTCCATCAGCCTATGAGAGGCATCTCGCGTATGACGGGCGGCTCCATTAGCTGGGGTCAACTTGATGGGCTCATTGAGATGTTCAACGGGCACTTCTTCAAAGGCTTACATCACTTCTTCAAAGAAGGACGTAAGAATAAAAAGAGAGCAAAAGAGGCTAAGAAAGCCGAAGCAAAGAAAGAGGAATAATTACTATGGAAGAAATTCAAGCTAAACCTTATTCGACTAACAAATTCGTTTCGTTTTTCCAACATATTTGGCGTTGGTGGCTAGGGGTATGGTACTCCTTTAGCGATGCTCACCCAAAATTCTCGTCCTTACTTTATAAGGTCGCGTTCTTCTTCATCTTCTCGATGGCGGTCACGGTATGGCAATTCATCATCATGACCTTCCTTCCTTATGCGTTCACCTCACTTAATAACATTCCGTTCGCGTGGCCGAGAGTGGAACTCCCGTTCAAAGATGCTACTGGGAACGCCTTATACTTCGGTATCTTCAATGAACCGGTTCAGCTTCTTGCAAAAGATGGCACGATTTTCCAAGCTTATACCGCCGCTGATGTTGCTGCGAAAATAGATGTTGGGTATACCCTCCGTCCAGGTGGATTAGGCAACTTTATCGCTTTTGAAATCGCTGTCTTCACCGCTCAATGCATTAACTTCCCGCTTCAAAGAAATATCACCTATAAGTCCAAAGGCAATCCTTATTTCCAAGCCCTCATGTATTTCGTTGGTTGGGTTGGAGTCTCTATCCTTACGAACGCGATTTGGGGTATTGCTAACCCATTGCTCCTTTCTTGGAACGTTAATGATGTTGTTATCGGACTACTTAAGACTGTGTTAACCGGTGGCGTTTCGATGGTTATCTTCTTCTTCATCTTCCTTCTCATCTTCCCAAATCTTGAGAAATCTGCTCAAAACGCTGAAAAGCGTGATGAAAAAGCGCATGCTAGCGATATCTCTTCTGAGAAAAAAGAAGCGATACACGCTAAAGCAGTCGAGCTTAGAAAGAAAGCGAATCTTGAAAACGCCCGCTTAGCTTCCATCAGTGCCGCTTCTACCTACAACGCAAAAGCGATCGATTATCTTTCTCTTAAAGACAAAATCGCTCTTCTAGAAAAAGACAACCCAAAGGGTGTAGATATCGAAAAAGAAAAAGAGCTTTTAGAGAAGAAATATAACCTTGCTTTAGAGGCAAAACACAAAGCGGAAGAAAAGAAAAATGAGTATGACGCTTTAGTGGCTCCTGCTACAAAATAAGCGCAAAACCCTTTTATTATTGCGAATAATGCTTAGGTTAGTCACCTAGGCATTTTTTCTATGTTGTAAAAAGATGAGATAAGTAGCCAAGTAAAATGAATTCTTCTTTCTACGTAATTTTAAGCAAATTTGGTCTTTCGCTCTTCACGAATCTAATGTTTCTAATCCGCGCGAAATGTGCTAAGAATTAAAATATAAGTGTGTTTTCTTCGCTACTTCGATTTTAGTAAGAAAGGCACTTGCTAGGCCTTTTAATAATAGATTAGCGGCGATAATCATATTGAGGAACCCGCAAAACCTAAAATCCAATCTCGAATGAATTAATGGGGCGCGTAGCGATTATGACATGGAGGGCAAAAGATGGTGAAAGTGGCAATCGTGGAAGATGAAGCTAACTGCGCGGAAGAGCTAAGCTCGTTTTTTAAACGCTACATGCTTACGAACAATTATTCTTTCCAAACCACGATTTTCGATACTGGAGATAAATTCCTTTCTCACTATAAAACTGGTGAATTCGACATCATTTTTATGGACATCGAAATGCCTGGAACAAACGGGATGGAAACGGCTAAAATTCTCAGGAAAAAAGATTCTGACGTTTTTTTGTTTTTCGTTACTAACCTTTCCCAATACGCCTTGGAAAGTTATGAAGTCCAAGCTTTTAATTTCATGGTAAAGCCCATAAAGTATGGCGATTTCGCTATGAAAATGGGACGCGTCATTAAACGTGTCGCCTCGATTAAAGATAATAGGCTTTTATTAACTTATAAAAATGGTGACCGCGTTAATGAAAAAATCGTATCTATCTCCGATATTCGTTACGTCGAGGTATGCGATCACAATATCATTTGGCATATGACTGATGAAAATATTAATGGTTTGCGTGGCGAGACCATGAAAGCAATTCAAGCCAGGTTATCGGGGTATGGTTTTGCGATGTGCGACCAATCGTTTTTAGTGAATATTAAATACATAACTTCCGTTACCAAAGAGGAAGTGCACGTTGGAAATGATGTGATTAAGATTTCCCGTCGCCGGAGAACAGAATTCCTATCGACGGTCGCCAGACATCTTTCGTTTATGGATTATCAATAACGATGGTTGATAAGTGAGGAAGAACAAATTGACTTGGATTGCTTTTTACAAATTCGTATTCATGAGTGAGCTATTGCTCGCCGAGTTCATGCTTGCTTTTTCTTACCCTAAGCGGAAGGGATTTGTGTATTTATTACCTTTATCACTCGTCTTTTGTTACGCGATTGCCGCGATTTATCCACAGCAATTCGTGAGAGATTGGCTTTCCTCCTCTTTTATGTTTCTAAGCTTTTTTTGCGTAACGATTATCGGACTTAAAGTGTGTTTCAAGGCCAATTTCGTCAATGTGCTTTTTTGTGCTGTTAGCGCATATACGGTTCAACATATTTCGTATCTAGTTTTTGCTTTAGTCGATGCAACGCTTTTAAATGGACAAGCTTTTATTTCTTCCGCTTATAATAATGAAGAGACGGTATCTTTAAGCGGCGCAAGCGGAATGATTGCTTTGAGCTTCGTCATCTACGTGACCATCTATTTTTTCATATACATATCCGCTAAAACGATTTTAAAAAAGTACATTGGCAAGAACGGGAGCCTGAAGTTTAAAAGCCTGACCGTCATTGCTTTTATCACATTCGCGCTCGTAATCGACATCGTTATCTCAGACGTTTTCCGCTATACCGAGAATGTCTCTAAGCCGATTACAATTCTTTATTACGCGCTTAGCCTACTACTTTGTGTAGCACTTCTATGCTTGCAGATGAGTATGATCAAAAGAAAAGACATTGAGCAAGAAATGGCGATGATGTCGACTCTTTATGAGGAACAGCAAAAGCATTACAAAATTAGAAAAGAAACGATAGATTTAATTAACATAAAATGCCATGATTTTCGCCACCAGATCCGCGAAATCGGTGCCAATCGTTCCGTGGATAAAAAGACAATCCAAGAAATGCAGGATCTGATTTCTTTTTATGATTCGGAGATACACACAGGGAACAAAACCATTGATACGATATTGACGGAAAAGAGCCTAATTTGTCATGAGAAAAAGATTGATTTCACCTGTATTGTAGATGGAAAGCTACTTTCTTTTTTGGAAGAAGGGGATTTATATGCTTTATTCGGGAACATTCTTGATAACGCGGTTGAAGCGGTGAATAAAATTTCTGATCCGTCGAAACGATGCATCAATCTTGTCGTGGAAAAAGAAAAAGGCGCGATAGTGATAAGGCAAGACAATTATTATGCTGGCAAAATCGTCAAAAACGAAGAAGGACTTATCAACACTTCTAAATCGGATAACGGATTCCATGGCTTTGGAATGAAATCCATTCGCGAAATCGTAACGCGTTACGAAGGAGTCTTGAATATCGATGTCCTAGCTGACACCTTTAGGCTCAGCATCGTGTTCTTCAAATAAGCGGAATCTGTTTTATCGTTTCAGGAAGCGATCGTTCAAGGCAAGGGGCACCGAATCAAACCTATTTTTACTCTAGCCTTTACCATTTTCGGCGCACTTTGTGCCATCTTCGGCACAAGCGTTTACAACACTTTTTGCTCCGTTGTATAACAACTCAAAAGGAAAAATATGGGTTTGGTTTTGGGAAGAGTTTAAAAGAGCAATGCTTGAAAGCCCTTTCCTTTTTAGGAAAGACCAAATGCCTAAAGTTGCAAAAGAGGTGATATATGAATTAAAGAGAAACGCGTTATCTATTTTGTTAGCTATCGCCGCAACGCTTACCCTTAGATGAGTAAGATAACGGACGCGTAAGAAAAAACGCAAAGCAATGTACTGACGCAATTGAATTTAAAAGCATTATTACGACATTGATTCGCGACTATCATGGGAAGATATTTGTTACTTTCTTACATTAATGCCGCAAAAATCGGCTCAAAAAGACACGGAGGATTATCATGAGCTTTCAGAAAAAAATGAAATCTACTACGAAAGGGCTTTTGTCCTTAATTTTACAGTGCGGGATCGCAACGCTTTTATTCACCGCGCTTATTGTCGGGACTAGTATCGCTTATTTTTATGAACCAGAGATCAATACCGTTTTGGCTCCGCCTATCGTGGACAAAACGGCTTTGAACCAAACAACGGTAGAAGGGCAAAAGATGTCTGCACGAATCATGGAAGAAGGTTCCGTGCTTCTACAAAACAAAGACAGCGTTTTGCCATTGAATCAAGAAGAAACCCCAAAAGTAAATGTTTTTGGGTGGCATTCGATCGACTGGATTTATGGCACTGGTGGTGACCAAGTGGGATCTGGCGGTGTACTTCCTGAAGATGACGATTTCGAAAAGAACATCGATCTTTATCGTGCTCTCGATAATTACAACATCTCATACAACAAAGATTTATACGATATGTATTACCGTTATTACAAGCCATTCAATTTAGGGCGCAGTTTAAAAAACGGGTATATTACTGATGCGCAAAAGCTCGTTGAGCCAGATATTGACGACAAAAATTATTATTCGGATGCTTTGCTTAATGAGGCAAAAGCATATTCGAATACGGCGATTATGGTCGTTTCAAGACTATGTGGAGAAGGCGGTGGCAACCCTTCTTATCAGCCTAAAATCGGTCCTAATGGCGAGAGCAAAGATGAGTCACGTCATTACCTTGAGCTTTCTAACGAAGAAGAAAAGCTTCTTACCTATCTTGGCAAAAACTTTGAAAAGGTCGTTGTTTTAATCAACAACTGCAATCAGATGGAACTTGGCAAGATTGAAACCATCGAAGGAGTCGATGCCTGCATGTATGTCGGCTACACGGGCACACGCGGCGCAGTCTCAATTCCTAAGCTTCTATATGGTGAAGTTTCTCCTTCTGGAAGACTTGTCGATACTTTTGCTTATGATTTATACACCAACCCCTCAGTCATCTATAAGGAACCTCTTTGGGGCAATAGCGAAAAAGGCGAAGTGAGCTATATGGACAAAATCGCCGGCATTTATATTGGCTACAAGTGGTATGAAACCGCTGATGCGATGGGCCTTTGGAGTGCCGCGAATGGCTACGAAAAAGGTTATGAAGGAGTCGTGCAATATCCTTTTGGGTATGGTTTATCATACACAACATTCGATTGGACGGTCGATGGTATCGAAGTCGACGGGCAAACCTACTTAGAAAACGCCCCGATCAAGAAAGACTCCAAAATAGAGTTTACCGTAACCGTTAAAAACACTGGCAGTGTCGCTGGGAGAGAGGTAGTAGAAATTTTCGGCACAGCTCCTTACATCGCCGGCGGAATCGAAAAGAGCGCGGTCGAACTTGTTAACTATGGCAAGACGAACGTAATCGAACCAAGCGCAAGCGAAACCATCAAGATTGCAGTCGACATGTATGATATCGCTTCTTACGATTGCTATAACAAAAATAACGACGGGCACAAAGGCTACGAGCTCGATGCAGGTGGCTACGCGTTTAAACTCATGAAAAATAGCCATGAAATCAACACTGTTACCTATAATGGTGCTCAAATTGAAGGGAAATTCGATTTTAATCTTGCTACAACGGAACATATCGACAAAGACCCTGTGACAGGACAAACCGTGAAGAATCTTTTCACTGGCGAAGACGCAATCGATATCATCCCAATCGATGATAAAACCAAAGACTTTACCCCTGACACTCCTTGGCTCACACGTGAGCATTTCTCAACGCCAAGCGAACTTACTGAGTTAAGAAAGAAAGGAAGACGCGCCGAGAATCCCCTTCTTGATGGATATAACAAATTATCTTATGAAAGATGGGTGGAATGGGATAATGCAACAACCGATAAATTCGGCGATCCCGTTAATCAAACAAAGCCAACTTGGGGCGCTAGCGGCAATAAAAAAATAGCCGAAAACGGCATTATTACAGAGCTTGGCAAAAAATTAGGCGAAGATTATAACGCTTCTGAATGGGAAGAAGTTTTGAATCAAGTAACATTCCAAGAAGCTCTCGATGTCATGAATCGTTATTATGGCTCGAAACCAATTAATTCGGTTGGTAAGCCTTCACTTAGCGATCTTGACGGACCAACTCAAGTTAGAGGCTATAGCACAGCCCCTCGCGGTACGGGCTATCCATCAATGGTCGTCACGGCACAGACCTGGAACCAAGAACTTGCATATGAATATGGGCAATCTTTCGGCAACGATATGAAGGCCGTTGGCGTAGTTGGCTTATGGGGATTTGCTTGCGATTTGCATATCGATCCCTTTTTCGGCAGAAATAATGAATCGCCTTCCGAAGATCCCTTCCTTGCTGGCACTGTTATGGCAAAAGCCGTAAGTGGTGTGAATACTCGCGGAAGATATACCTTCTTAAAACACTTTGCCGTTTATAATGCGTATTGCGAACGGACTTATATGAGCGAACAAACGCTTAGAGAAACGAATTTAAAGGCATTCAGGAAGGCTTTCGTCGATGGTGGTTCACTTGGTGCCATGACGAGTTATCAATCTGTTGGTGCGGAAAACTCCAATTATTCTGAGGCTTTAATAACTGGTGTTCTTCGCAAAGAATGGCAGTTCAAAGGCGCAGTGACTACCGATGCAATCTCTGGTGCCGATTACCAATTTGAAGGGCTTGTTCGCTGCGGCGGAAACTTCGGCATGAACGTTGCTCTTGGTGCCGCTCCAACCATGAAAGACAAAATCAAATATTCGGAAAGCGAAACCACTGGAAGAATGCAAAATAGGATGAGAGATGCAGTCCATCAAATTCTTTACACGTGGCTCCATGCTGACTATAACGAACGGTATTATCAAGCCAATGGCAAAGAGAGCGGTTCTTACATCTCTTCAACTTCGATTAATTCTTGGGTTTGGTGGAAACCTTTCCTCATTTCGCTTGATGTAGTCGCCGGTTGCGCACTTGTGTACTGGATGATTTGCGCAACGCTTAATTTCGTAAAACTCGAAAAGGAGGAAAACGCATAATGAAAAAGCATTCTAAATCTTTCTGGATTAAGCTCATCAGCGGTGTGACTCTTGGCACAGCTGCAATTGTCACCACGCTTTCCGTTATGGTTCCATCTTATTTGGAATATAAAAACTATTACGATACCGCTATGGCAGACAAAGCGGAAAAAGAGCGTTTAAGTAAGCTTCCGCTTGAATTTCTTGGCATCTCTGCAGAATTAGACCAAAACGTCAAATATTGGGATAACGATACTGCTGAGCCACAAAATAGTGATTTTATCGTAAGGGCCAATTTCACCGAGAAAGGCAAAGATTTTTCGAAAAAACTTTCTTCAAAAGAATTTGAGATGACTGTTCCTTCTGATTTTGCTAAACATGGCGGAACGATTGTCTTCAGTTACACCTATACGCCGGAAAAGAATAATGAAGACGAACCAGATCCTGAGTCAATTACCAAGACTACGGAACTCACACTAACGCTTGTAACACCGGACGAAACGGTATTCAAAGTGATGAAAAAACCAACCTTTACTGAGGCGGGGTACGCTGAGAATATCAAGGGGAGCAGGAAGGATCTTGAACCTCTTGATCTAGTTCATTACGATTACGTAGAAAAAGTTAGCAGTGGCTTTGGCGTCTTTACTCATAAAGCTTCTGGAATTGTTATTAAAGTAGCGATTACCGATTCTTTGAGTGTCTATAAAACGAGTGGCCAAAAATTCGATTATAACAACATCGATTGTCATTTCGCTCATGATATTGAAAACTTAGCGATTGCCTTTGTTGACGGAAAGTTTGTTATTTCTGCAGAGGGCGAAACAGCTTTAAATCTTGGATCCATTGAAGGGGAGAAGACGGCAATTGAATTCAAAATTGGCGAGTTCTCTTTGAAAGGCAAACTCAAAGCAAAGAAAGTTCTTATTAAGTCCGATGCTAAAATTCATCTAAATGGTTACATCTATTGTGACGATATACGCGCCGAAAAGAATAGTGAATTAATCGCGGAATGGACAGGCGGCAATTGTCTTATTCTTGGTGAATACGGTCATGCGGAGCTATATGGCAAAGCAACATTCAACGGACCAAATAGTGGCACGGCAGTCGAACTATGTGGAGGCGCAAAGCTTTTGCTAAGCCTTGATAGCAGAATTGTTATCAAGGGTTGTGATTGGTCTTTCGGAACCTTCTCAAAAAATAGCGATGGGCTTAAAGAAGGATATTTGTTCTTCCCGAAAGGGTATAGTTCAAAAGACGGGAATATTTGCGTTGGCGATGTTTGCGTTTTAGATCTGAGCGGGATGACGCAGAAAGGGTTCTGTAACATCAAAGCTGACGAAGCGACTGAATTCGAAGTAATCCAGGCCCCTGGTATCGATAGCCCTGGGACTGCACGCCGCTTAGACGGAACAGAAATTACGTTGCCTGCTCTCAACTTCAGCGATTATGCGACAAGCGTGAGTGGCAAAAAACTGTTGTTCAAACACAATGGCACTGGCGTTAAGGCCGAACTATCGTTGGAGAACGCTAATAACTTAAAAGTCGGTGGGCTAACAGTTAATTACGCTCTTGAAACGGGCTACGTATTTACGATTGATAAAGACAAAGAAATTAATATTTCTGGCACTTTATCGACGAATGCTCTCGATTCCATGACCATCGCTGGTGAAGGTTTACTTTCCATAACTGGCGAAGTAGTCGTAAACCAAGGCAAATCGCTAACGGTTAATAGCGGAAGCGCCCTCAAGGTCACTGGTACCACCGGCGATGCTATCCATGTGTTTGAAGACGGGAAACTAAATCTGTTTGGTAATGTTGATGTAATATCGGCAGATGGAAAAACAGGGATTAATTTGCATAGCGAACAATCCGCTATCTATCTAGAAAATACAAGCAGAGTCACGGCTACGGGCGGAGAGTGTGCATTAGCCCATTGGGATGGCAACAACAACGCTAAAGTTTATTATCCGTCGGATGCCGTTTATAATAAAAGCGAGAAAAAGATAGTTTCTAATGGCGGTGATACGTTGCTTTCTTACGCAAGTTTTTTGAAAATCGACTTTGTTCAGAAGAATTGAACAGCTGTCACGATTACAATTTAGAGCGCACGGGTGAATCGGAAAACTGGTTTGCCCGCTTTTCTTTTTTTGGTTGTGGAACTTTTTGTCAATGCCAAGAGCAATAAATGGTGAGATGGTATTGATTTTGCGAAGACGATCCTTTTTAGAAGGAAAAAAGAAAGAATCTTGAGTCAGTTTCGACTAAAAGAACATAGGAACGTTGTTTTAGTCGAAACATAATTTGGAATATGCAAAGACCATTGATAAATAAATTTTCTAACAGCACACCAAATTGGTGATGAAGTAAGCAATCCCTCTCTATGATAT
>ERZ808245.303-NODE-303-length-26845-cov-3.515043_pt1 | contig 26845 bp, 26 predicted proteins | sample MGYA00521243_ERZ808245 | MGnify/ENA primary metagenome ERZ808245 (study PRJEB31516, sample SAMN03275576) | gut metagenome | biome: mammalia-associated habitat; material: feces | host: Papio cynocephalus | place: Kenya | collected 2012-07-07 ... | reverse complement strand
CTCAGCCCTCTTGTCAACTACTTTTTTCGATTTTTTGAGAGAAAAATCGAAATTTCTTGACAAATTACCGCTGAGTTGCTATACTTTAGGCGTTTTGAAATCAATATTTGATCATCGCATCGTGAGGTGACACCATGAAATACAAGCGTCTTTCTTCCGTTTTTTGCGTAAAAAACTTTCGGATTCTCACATTTCGGAGATCCTTGCGTTATATCGGGGAAATCCGCTCTACTTCAAGCACTGCCCGCCTTCTCCGGACGAGGACACGGTAAAGGGTGACCTACGTGCCTTGCCGGACGGGAAAAGTGCGGAGGACAAACACTTTCTCGGATTTTACGACAAAAATTTGCTTGTGGCTGTGATGGATCTGATCACTTGTTATCTCGACAGCAACACTGCCTTTATCGGGCTTTTTATGGTTGCCGAAACAAGACAGGGAATCGGCACGGGAAGCCAAATCATTTCCGAATGTTTGCGCGCTCTGAAAAGCATGGGATTCGGACGTGTACGGCTCGCTGCCGTGGACACCAACGAGCAGGCAAAACGGTTTTGGGAGAAAAACGGATTCTCCCCTACCGGTGAAAAGTACCCCACCGAGACTTATGCCCTCGTTTGTATGGAAAAGCAATTACGGTAATCCTCCTGTGCACAAAAAGTGCTGCCCGCCTGTTTGAAACAGGCGGGCAGCACTTTTTATTTCAGCACGGAAATGGCATCGGTAATCGTTTTTTCAAGCGCAAGTTTTCCGTATTTATCCACTTCTGCCTTATTCTTTTCGCCATGCGTCAGGCATCCGGCACCGCCGATACATCCGCCGACGCACGCCATGCCTTCTACAAAGTTGGCATCCAGCACATTTTTACTCTTTTTCAGAAGTGCTACACGGCATTCCTCAATGCCGTCACAGGAGCAAGGTTTCAGCTCGAAATCAGTGATACCGTGTTCCTTCAGTGCTTCCGCCACCGCGTCGGAAAGTCCGCCGCTGCGGGCAAAAATTCTGCCGAAATACGACGCATTATCCAACACATCTTCTTCAAAAGTGGTGATATCCATATCACGGCTGTCAAACAGTGCCTGCAATTCCTCAAACGTCATTGCTACGTCCACATACGGGCTCACCGTTTCACGCTGCACTTCCGCCTTCTTTGCCGTGCACGGTCCGATAAATACCACTTTGCAGGGTCCTTCATGTTCTTTGATGTACTGAGAGATCGTCGCCATCGGCGAAAGATTGTGCGAAACAAAGGGCAGCAATTGCGGGAAGGATTTCTCAATATAGCTCACAAACGCCGGGCAGCAGGAGCTGGTCAGGAAGCCTTTTTCCACAAGTTCCTTTGATTCGGCATATGCCACCATATCGGCACCGAGTGCCGCCTCGATGACCGTATGGAATCCGAGCTGTTTCAACCCAGTAATGACCTGACCGAGTTTCGCATACGTAAACTGGCTGGAAATGGCAGGCGCAACAACAGCGAATACCTTTTCCCCGCTTTGCTGGCTGTCTTTGAGAATACGGATTACGTCCAGGATGAACGATTTATCCATAATAGCGCCGAACGGGCACTGATATACGCACGCGCCGCAAGCGATACACTTACTGTTATCGATTGCCGCCACTTTATCCTCATTCATGCTGATTGCTTTGATTTTGCAGGCATTCTCGCACGGACGCTTACGGCTGATGATTGCCGTATACGGACACGCACGCGCGCAGGCGCCGCATTCCTTACATTTGGATTTATCGATATGTGCGACGTGGTTCTCGTCAAAAGAAATGGCACCGAAGCGGCAGACATCCTCACAGCGATGTGCCAAACAGCCGCGGCAGGCATTGGTTACCTCACAACCGCCCATCGGACACTCATCGCAGGCGATCTCAATAACCTCAATCACATTCGGATTTGACTTATTGCCGCCCATTGCCAGCTTTACGCGCTCGCCGAGGATAGCACGCTCTTTATACACACAGCAGCGCATCGTCGGCGTATTGCCGGGAACGATCATTTTCGGAATATCCATGACGTTCTCCGCCAAGGTATCATTCCACGCCTGTCTTGCCACCTCGCGCAACACCTTATATTTCAAATGCTGCACTTTCGTATCGAATTTACGCATGTTTATCCTCCTACAAGTTTTCATCATTTGAGATGGATTCTTTCAGTTTGGAAAGAGCAATCTTTGTTTCTGCTGCCGTTTCACCGAGAAGAGAAGCAATTTCCTGCACGATCCGCATCTGTTTATCCACGACTTTATCTGCGATTTCCGCCGTCTGACGGCTGATTCTATCCTTCTGCTCCCGTTGTATTTCCTCTGCGGTCACATCGCGCAGAATGCACACGAGCAGTCGGTATTCCCGATCATACAGCACGGTTTCCTCAACATATTTATCATACTCTGCCAAATAAATCCGCTTATTGTGAATGTTTCTTCCGGTATGAAGAACCTGCAAAAAATCCTTCGGATCCATAATCCGCACCACACCGTCACCCAACACATCGGAAGAATCCCGAAGGTTCATGATCTTCAATGCCGCACGGTTGATCTGCTGCACTTCAAGTTTTTCATTGAGTACAAAAAGCCCGTTGGGAGTGTTTCTCACTACGGTATCGGAAAAACTCTCCGCGCGTTCCTCCAAATAAGGCAGACACATGGTGATCTCTGCTTTTCCGTGATACACCGCAATTGCTTTTTCGCGGCAGGTATCATATCCGCAGGAACCGCAGTTGAGTTCATCGGACGGCTTGGTTTTTCCCATCTGGCGCAGAATTTCCGTAATTTCTGTCTCGGTCGGCGGCCGCAGCCGACGCGCAATCGGAATAAAATTTTTATGAAGTTCATGTGCATCCGGTTGTTTTACGGAAAAATCGCGCTTTCCGGCAAAGCGAACCACCGCAAGGTAATCCTTCACCGGTGTACGGTGAAATTTTTCCATCACCGGTCCGCCGATACAGCTGCCCACACACGCAGACATTTCCACAAAACAGCGGTGTATCTTTCCGGCAGCGATATCCTTCAGCGCCGCCATACAATTTTCCACGCCGTCTACCGCCATATACGTATAGCCTTCCGGCTTTTCCGTCATCGTCTCAAGGATTCCGCCGACCGTGGGGAAGAGTCTGGCACGGCTGTTTTCATCGACATCCGTTTGCTTTTCAAGCTCCACATTTTCCGCTTTCAGCCACGCAGTCAATTCATCAAAGGTCAGCACGGCATCCACAATACCTTCGTAGTACTGCGCCTCGTCTTTTTTGGCAACGCACGGTCCGACAAACACGGTTCTGGCGTTCGGAATCCTTTGTTTGATATCCTGACAGTGTGCCTGCATTGGTGAAAGAACATCTGCCAAATTCGGCAGTTGCTCCGGAAAGTACTTTTGAATCAGAAGATTCACCGAATGGCAGCAGGACGAAATCAAGACATCCTGTGTCTGTTCCCGAAGTTTTTCTTCATAGGCGTTTTTCACGATCGTCGCGCCGACTGCTGTTTCTTCCGCGTCGTAAAATCCCAGTTTTTTCAGTGCTTCTTTCATCGCGCGGATCCCGACGCCCTCGTAATTGGCAACAAAGGAAGGCGCAAGACTGACTACCACGGGATTTCCTTCCTGAAGCAGCACTTTGACTTTTTCGGTTTCATCAACAATCTGTTTGGCATCCTGCGGACAGACAACAAAGCACTGACCGCACATTATACACTCATTTCCAATGATATATGCCTGGTTTCCGGAAAAGCGAATGGACTTGACCGGGCAATAGCGAATACATTTATAGCAGTTTTTGCAATTGGATTTTTTCAGTGTCAAGCAATCCACACTGCTTCTCCTTTCCCGGACGATCAGACCTTTGCCAGAACGTTTTCCTCAAAAAATGTTTTTGTTGTGTCCGGGGAGACAGAGTACAAAGTATCTTCGATCTTCACACAGACACCATCCTGACAGTGCCCCATACAGAATGCGCCTGCCAGCTCTACTTTATCCGAAAGATTGTTCTCGCGAATCAGATATTGCAGTTGATCCACCACCTGACGCGAACCTTTGATATGACATGAGGAACCGATACATACTGTCACTTTCATAAAATCACCCTTTAAATTTTTTGTTCAGAAACGCGAGGGACAGCGCCATATTTTCATATTGTACCAACACATTTTCCGGCGTGCGGAGTACGCAGGGAGCAAAGCACCACAGGGCGCGGATTCCCGCCTTTACCATACGGTCGCAAACCTCCTGCGCCTGTGAGGACGGAACGGTGAGAATGCCGATTTTTACACGGTGATCCCGACAAAAATTCTCGAAATCCGCCATCGGAAAAATCGGTTTTCCGATATGGCTGAATTCCGGTTTTGTCACCGCTATGTCGAAAGCGGCGGTGATATCCAGACCATATTCACCGAATCCGCCGTAATCCAACAAAGCGCGTCCCAATTTTCCCGCGCCGACAATTACCACGCGGCTGTCCTCTCCGTCGTTGAGAAACCGTTCCAACGAAAGGATCAGATCATCCACGCGATAGCCGGTTTTCGGTCTTCCCGCACCGCTGACTGCCGCAAGGTCTTTACGAACCTGCACTTCACCCAGCCCGAGTTCCTTGGCAAGGATGGTGGCAGAGATATTGTCCGTTGCCGGGAAAACGGTTTTCAGATACTTCAGATACTGTGGAATTCTCCCCAATGTCGCCCGTGAAATTTCCGCCCGTTTCATCCTGCCACCTCCCTGTTTTGAAAGCTGTCGTTATGCGTGAGCCTCCGCAGCGGCACGATCCGCTGCTTCATCCAACTTTTTGTTGCGGAAATAGAGACCCACATCGATCGAAATTTCGATAAAGTTGAGTACATAGAAGAAAAAGCTGAGGAAGAAAATGAAGCCCGATTTCGGAGCGACTCCGAACAGACCCGCTGTTTCGATAATCTTTTTCGCAATGCCGCAGGCATAACCAATCAAAAGGAAAACCTCAAAGAACAAGCTTTTTCCTTTAGCGGTGCGGGAGACCCACGATTTACGGATTGACAACGGCCAGGAAAGTCCAAAGCAAAAAATTGTCAACGCTTCCAACAAATCAACCAACATACAAGTGTCCTACTTTCTTATTTTTGTCTGCGATAATCCGGCAGCAATTTCGGAGAAACCTGTTCGGTCTCGATTCCTGCCGCTTCAAGCTGAGCGTCAAATTTCGCGATATGCTCCAGCGTCAGCTTGCCGACCGTCACATCTTTAGCGCGCGCTGCCGCATTTTTGCCGGCACTGCGTCCGAACACAATGATATCCAGCAGCGAATTGCCCATCAGGCGGTTACGTCCGTGAATACCTCCGACCGCCTCGCCTGCTACATACAGATTTTCCACATTTGTCGTCTGTCCGTCCACCGTAATGTCCAGACCGCCGTTCTGATAGTGCAGCGTCGGATAAACCAGGATCGGTTCTTTACGGATATCGATACCGTAGCTGGCAAACATACGCATCATGGCAGGAATTCGTTTTTCAATCGTTCCCTCGCCGCCGATTGCTTCAATCATCGGCGTATCCAGCCACACGGCTTTGCCCATTCCGGTATCCACACCCTCGTTGCGGTCGGAACATTCACGGATGATTGAAGCCGCCGCCACGTCACGGGTTTCCAACGGATGCATGAACACTTTGCCGTCGCGGTTGACGAGCTTTGCGCCCAGAGAACGAACCTTTTCCGTCACCAACGCACCGAAAATCTGCTGCGGGAACGCCGCACCGGTCGGGTGATACTGCAAAGTATCGGCATAAAGGAGCTTGGCACCGACACGGTAGCCCAGCACCAGTCCGTCTGCGGTTGCTCCGTAGTGGTTGGAGGTCGGGAAGCCCTGGTAGTGCATACGTCCGGCGCCGCCGGTGGCAATAATCACCGTTTTGGCACGTGCTACCATCAGTTCCTTCGTCTCCATATTCATCAGAACCGCTCCGGCGGCTTTGCCGTTTTCATCCAAAATCAGTTCAATTGCCGCTGTGAAATCCACCACCGGAATTCCGCGATTGAGAACCTCATCACGCAATGTACGCATGATCTCGGCACCGGAATAATCCTTTGCCGCGTGCATACGTTTCCGCGACGTACCGCCGCCATGGGTAGTAATCATTGTGCCGTCGGGCGCTTTATCGAACTCTACACCCAGATCATTCAGCCACAGAATTGCCTCCGGCGCATCACAAACCAGCTTTGCCAGCAGTTCGCGCTTTGCCGCGTAATGTCCGCCGCCGAACGCATCCACGAAGTGGATGGCGGGAGAATCGTTCGGCTTATCCGCCGCCTGAATTCCGCCTTCTGCCATCATGGTATTGGCATCGCCGATACGCAGTTTCGTGACGATCATCGCTTTGGCACCCGCTTTATCCGCTTCGATCGCCGCTGACGCGCCGGCGCCGCCGCCGCCGATGATCAGCACGTCCACATCGTAACGCACATCCTCAAGGTTGACATCCGAAGCCGAAATACGGCTGTGTGCCTGCAGCAGGTCGCACAGTTCATGCGGAACCTGTTCCCCTTTGTTCGGTCCGATTTTCAATGTGGAAAATTCGCTTTTTTTATAGTCGGGATGGTATGCCGCCAGCAGTTCGTCCTTTTGCTCTGCGGTCATACGGGCGGGCTCGTACGCAATATTTTCCGCACGTGCCGCTTCCACAGCTTTCAGGGATTCTTGAAAATTTTCGGAATACATCGCAAGCCCTCCTTACTTCTCTATCTCACGGTTATTGTACAGTTCTTTCAGTTCCTCGATCGGCTTTTGCATCAGAGCCTCGATCAATTCGGTAAACGTGCCGTCATGAATTTCCTGCACACGGTTTTCCAAATGCTCGCTTTTCGGTGCAAGATATTTGCCGTTCAAACGGCGGGCAAGCATTGCCACCTGCGGATGCGAGATTCCTGCCGGACAGCGGGAAGAACACACACCGCACATCACGCAGTCAAACGATTCCTCTGCGCATTTTTCAAATTCTCCGCGTTGCGCATAGGCAATATACTGCATCACATTCAGTCCCTGCGTACAGCTCTTGGTGCAGGCATTGCAGCCGACGCACGCATAAATTTCCGGATACAGCTGCATCATGATCTGCTCGGTCGGTTTGATCTTCTCGATATCATATACCTGTTTGACCAGCGGGAAAAACGGCAAGGTTGCCACATACATATTGTTTTCCACTTTGGTCTGGCAGGCAAGACAGGTTTTAAGCTCACGATCACCTTTGATACGGTAAATCGTGGCACAGGCACCGCAAAAACCGTTGCGGCAGCCGCAGCCGCGAATGAGCTGATAACCGGCATATTCCATGGCGCGCATAATCGTCAGATTGTCGGGCACGCTGTACTTTTTCCCGAACAGGTAAACATCCACCATATTTTCCATAGGTTTCCTCTCCTTATCAGTATTCAGCCGGAAGCTCATCCAACTCGTCACATCGGAACACCGGTCCGTCTTTGCAGACGTATTTTGCCCCGATATTGCACCGACCGCATTTGCCGATGCCGCACTTCATGCGCAGTTCCATCGTGGTATACACCTGCGTTTTGTCAAAGCCCAGCTCCTGAAGCCCCGCCAATGTGAATTTAATCATAATCGGCGGTCCGCAAAGAATCGCAATTTTATCGGTGCTGAAGCCGAGTTCTTTGACATAGTTCGGCACAAAGCCCACATGACCCGTCCATTCGGGTTGTTCACGGTCGATGGTCAGATGGACATTGACATTGTCATCCTTTTCCCATTCGTCAATAATTTCTTTATAATCCACCAGATCCTGCATACTGCGCGATCCGTAAACTATATCGATTTTCCCGTAACGGTCACGGTAATGACGGCAATAATTGATGACCGAGCGCAGCGGCGCCAAACCGATACCGCCTGCGATAAACAGCATATCGTGTCCCGCAAACTCCGTGTCCACAGGGAACGGTCTGCCGTACGGTCCGCGAATGGTGATCTGCTGACCGACTTCCATGGAATGAAGCCATTCGGTCACGCAGCCGCACTTTTTGATAGAAAATTCCATATATTCCGTGTTGGTCGGCGAAGAGGTGATGGAAAACATCGCTTCTCCCACGCCAGGAATGGAAAGCATGGCACACTGTCCCGGCTTATGCTCAAACGCTTTTTTGCCGTCCGGTGTGACCACGCGGAAGGTCTTGACGTCGGGGGTATCGATACGAATATCCGTCACCACGCCGACGGTAGGAATCAACGGTTCTTTGATCTCAGCCATTTGCGCGACCTCCCAGTGTTTTCATTACTTTGACAATATTCATCTGAATCGGGCATTTTGCCATACATCTTCCGCAGCCGACACAGGAGAACAATCCGTCATTATTGGTCGGATAGTACACCAGCTTGTGCATGAAGCGCTGACGGAACCGCTCCAGCTGCGTCAGACGCGGCTGACCGGCAGACATTTTCGTAAACTCGGAATACATACAGGAATCCCAGCAGCGGAAGCGTTTTACCCCGTGACCGGTGTTGAAATCCTTGATGTCATAACACTGACAGGTCGGGCAGACAAAGGTACAGGTGCCGCAGCCGAGACAGCTCTGCGACAGTTCCTTCCATTCGGGCGCATTGAAGAACTCTTCGGTCTTTCCCGCACCGAACGCATCGGCACTGAGCGCTGCCAGCGGAAGTTTTTCAAGGCGTTTGCCGATCACTTCTTTTTGCTCCTGCGCCTCCTTGCCGTCCGTCTCTTCGGTCAGACTCTCAAGCTGTTTCAACAGCTTTTCGCCCTTTTCGGTTTTTGCTTCCATGTACAATGCCTCTGCCGTCTGCCAGCAAACAACATCACCCTCCGGATCCGATGCGTCGATTCCGAACGTATGGCAGAAGCAGGTTTCCACCGGTTTATTGCAGGCAACCGACACCAGCGTACCATGCTCGCGGCGGTTTTTATAATACGTATCCGCGGGTTCTGCCAAAAACACCCGATCAAGCACAGTCAGACTCCGCACGTCGCACGCACGGATGCCGAACACGACAAAATCCTCGCACTCTTTACGAGTATCAATGACTTCAATATTTTTCCCCTCCACCTTGAAATCCATGAGGTTTTCAGTCTGCGGGAAGAAAAAGTCTTTGGCGCTGCGCACGGTGTTGAGCGCGGACGACCAGGTTTTGGTGTCGTCCCATTGTTCAAAACGCGCACCTGCTTTATGATCCACGGGAAGGTAGAGCGTTTCCTGCGAAGCAATGGCTGCAAACAGCTCATTGACTTTGTTCAAAGCAATTTTACGCATCTTTGCCACTCCTTTCCACCGCTTGTGCGGGTTCCGGATCGTCAAAACTGAAGTTTACGATCGGCGCGCGGCTTCCGACCTCCGCACCTGCCTGATAATCTCCGTAGAAGTTATCGATATCTTTAATAAACTTCCGATTCAACAGGTGCAGCGGAATGTGCTGCGGACATACGCGGGAACACTCGCCGCAATCGGTGCAGCGCCCCACCACATGAAACGCACGGATGATATGGAACATTTTCTCCTCAAAGGAGTTCGATGCCGCTTTATTCTCCACGCCGGAATTCGGATTGTCAAACACGCACTTTTCGCAGGTGCAGGCAGGACAGACATCACGGCAGGCGTTGCAACGGATGCAGCGGGAAAGCTCATTCTGCCAGAAAGCAAAGCGCTCGTCCGGAGTCATTTTTTCCAGTTTCTCGACCTCATCAAAGCGGTGAGCGTCCAGCACTTCGCCGTCTTTTCCGAGAAGCTCGTCATATGCCACGTGTTTTTTCGACTTGCAGTGAACACAGCGATCCGGCAAAAGTTCCTCGCGCGGAAATGTTTTTTCTCCGTCATAGAGCGTTTCCACAATCACGCGGTCGCCCTCCTCGCGCACGGACAACACGCCTTCGGCGCTGTCACGCACACGGCTGACGTCCAACATTCCCTCACAGGGAACACCCACGGCATAAACTTTTTCACGCGAAAAGCGATGTTCGGTCAACAGCTGGTTGAAGCTGTACGTATCGCACGGTTTGAGGAAAACCAGTACTTTTGCGTCGCTTTTCGCGGTTTCTTTGATCAGATACTTTGAAAAATTGGCTCCGCAGAAATCGTTCCACACGAAGTCTTTTTTCAATTCCTCCGCACTATGGAACACAGCGGGAGTGACATCATAGGAAAACTCACCGTTTTTCCAACCGAGCACGCGGTCTACAGTTTTATTTTCCAAAAGCTCTTCGGCTTTTTTCACGAGAATTTCGCGTGTTACTTCTTGCATCGCAAATCCTCCAATCTCTTATTCTCGCCGAGAGCGGCGACCGTCTGTACAAAATCGTTCATGGTGGCGGCAAACTTTGCGCCTTCCGCCGCACTCACCCATTCCACACGGGTGCGCTCGCGCTCGATGCCCAGATAGTCAAGCATAGAGAACAGCAGTGCCATACGGCGGCGGGTATAGTAGTTGCCGGTCGTATAGTGGCAATCTCCGGGGTGGCATCCGCACAGAATCACGCCGTCGGCACCACGCTGAAACGCACGGAGAATGAACATCGGATTCACACGGCAGGAACACGGAACGCGGATGATTTTTACATCCGCCGAATAGTTCAAACGGTTATTTCCCGCCAGATCCGCGCCGGCATAGGAACACCAGTTACAGCAAAACGCCACAATCAGCGGTTTATACTCATTCACTTGCATATCGCATCTACCTCCGCCATGATTTGTTTTCCGGTAAACCCGCGCAGATCCATTGCTCCGGACATACATGCGACCGTGCAGGCGCCGCAGCCCTGGCACACTGCCTCATTCACCGAAGCCACGCGGCGAACCTTTGTGGTTCTGTCAGGCATACGGAATTCTTTCTCCACATAGCTGATCGCGCCGTACGGGCAAACCTTTTCACAGGTCGAACAGCCGTTGCACATCATTTCATCCGAATGAGCCACGCAGGGGTTGCCGGTCAGTTTATCCTTGCACAAAAGTCCGATGACTTTCGACGCTGCGGCACCCGCCTGAGAAACCGTTTCCGGAATATCCTTCGGTCCCTGGCAGGTTCCCGAGAGGAACACGCCTGCCGTCGGGCTTTCCACCGGACGGAGCTTCGGATGTGCCTCGGTGAAGAAATCATTGGTATCCATGCTGGCAGTCAGCATAGTTGCCAGCGGACGGGCGGATTTGTCCGGCTCGATTGCCGCGGCAAGCACCACCAGATCGGCGTCGATATGCACCTGTTTGCCGTAGATCAGATCCGACCCCTGTACCTTCAGCTTTTTGCCGTCGGGGGAAACCTTGCCGACCATTCCTTTGATATAATGCACGCCGTATTCTTCTACTGCACGGCGGTAGAACTCATCAAAGTTTTTGCCGGGAGTACGCACATCAATATAAAACACGTACACTTCGGTATCCGGATATTTATCGCGGATCAGCATCGCGTGCTTTGCTGTATACATACAGCAGATTTTGGAGCAGTACTCTTTTCCTTTTTCGGCACACGCCGCACAGCGCGATCCGACGCACTGCACAAACACGATCGTATGCGGATGTTCATTGTCCGACGGACGAAGAAGCGTTCCGCCGGTCGGTCCTGCCGCATTCATCAGGCGCTCCAGCTCCAGAGAAGTGATGACATCCTTGGACTGCGAGTAGGCAAACTCGTCGAATTTTTCCATCGAAATCGGATTGAAGCCCGTGGCAACCACGATCGCACCGTATTTTTCTTCCACATATTCGTCTTTTGCCTGATAGTCAATCGCCCCGGCACCGCACACCTTGGAGCAGACGCCGCATTTTCCCGTTTTCAGCATGGTGCAGTAGTTCGGGTCGATGGTTGCGACCTTCGGCACTGCCTGAGCAAACGGAATATAGATGGCATGGCGGTTGTCCATGCCGAGATTGAATTCATTCGGCACTTTTTTCTGCGGACATTTTTCCGTGCACAGTCCGCATCCCGTACAGACATCCTCTTTGACGTAGCGCGCTTTACGTTTGATGGTGACATCAAAGTTTCCGACAAAGCCTTTGACGGCGGTGACTTCGGAATAGGAAAAAATACGGATTTTTTCATTCTGCGCCACATCCACCATTTTCGGTGTCAGAATACAAGCCGCACAGTCAAGGGTCGGGAACGTTTTATCCAGCTGAGCCATCTTTCCGCCGATGGTCGGTTTGGTTTCCACAATATCCACCGGGAATCCCGCGTCGGCAATATCCAACGCCGTCTGAATTCCCGCAATACCGCCGCCGATGACCAGCGCCCGTTTCGTGACGGGGCTTTCGCCGGGGGTGAGCGGTGCATTCAGATTTACCTTTGCCACTGCCGCTTTTGCCAGAATAATCGCCTTTTCGGTACCGATCGGCATGTCCTTATGTACCCAGGAACACTGCTCGCGGATATTGGCGATTTCCACCATATACGGGTTCAATCCCGCAGCGGCGGCTGTTTTACGGAAAGTTGCCTCGTGCATGCGCGGCGAACAGGAACAGACCACGATTCCGCTGAGTTTATGCTCATGTACGGCGTTGATAATCATGTTCTGTCCCGCTTGGGAACACATATATTGATAATCTGTGGAGAAAACAACCCCCGGTTCATGACCGAGCGCTTCAGCCACAGCCTTTACATCCACCGTTCCGGCAATGTTTGTGCCGCAATGACAGACGAAAACTCCTATTCTCTGCATGATCGCTTTCTCCTTTCTTACTTGGAATATTTACGCATGGCACTGACCAGTGCCTGTTGAGGAAGCTCCTCATCGACAAGCTCGGGAATGTCGTTTGCGGTCATATGATTGCCGCCTCGCTCGCGAATCACACTCAAACGCAGTGCCTCAATCAGCTTCGCCGGCTCCACACCGCGCGGACAGCGATCCACACAGGCAAAGCAGGACAGACATTTATACACCGACGGGGATTTCCGGAGCGTCTCAATATCTCCGATTTCCACCATATACACAAACTGATGCGGATGATACTCCATTTCATCGTATGAAGGACAGGTGGCGGAACATTTTCCGCAACGCATACATTTCAGCAGATTGACACCGCTCATGCGCAAAATCTGTTCTTTCAGACGTTCGGTTTTATTCTGCATGAGTTTCCTCCTTTGCTCCGAGCGCTTCGGCGAGCAGCTCGGTAAAATACACAACCTCAATCGGGCTTTCGTTTTTCACAAGATTGTACTTACACAGCGGGCAAGCGGTGACTACACAGTCGGCTCCGTGCGACGCGGCACTGTGTGTGACGGCATTGGATTTTTTCTTTGCCGATGCCGGATCCTCCAGCACCACATAGCCGCCGCAGCACTCGTTTCGCATCGGATAAATCACTGGTTCTGCACCCAACGCGCGGATGAAATCCTCCATGATACGGGGATTTTCCACATCGTCAAACGCCATCACTTTGCCGGGACGCAAGAGCATACAGCCGTAATACGCCGCAACCTTTTTACCCGTCAGCGGTTTTTTGACCGCTTCACGCACTTTGTCAAATCCGACGATATCCCGCAGAAGCTCAAGATAATGATACACCTGCGTCTCCCCCTGATAGGGAGCAATCGGCATTTTATCCTGCGCCATATACCGATGCACCTTATCGGCAAACTCCGGATCGGTCTGCATAGCATGATTTGTTTGTTTGATTACGTTATGGCAGGCGGAGCACACCGTCACAAGCGGTTCTCCGGCATCTCTTGCCGCGGCAAGCGCACGCACGGAGGAAAGTTTGGAGGCGACTTCGTCCTTTGCACTGACAAACACACCGCCGCAGCACTGCCAATCCTTGATCTCGCAAAGTTCAATGCCGAGAATCTCGGCGCAGCGGCGTGCATAGAAGTCCAGATCCTTTGCCTTTGTACGCAGCGTACAACCGGGAAAATAACTGACTTTCATGGCAACCTCCCTCAGAATCAGACCATTTGCTCGGGGTGGAACACCTCGTCGAATTTTTCCGCTGTCAAAAAGCCGAGTTCGACACACGCCTCTTTCAGCGAAATATTGTCCTTGAACGCTTTTTTCGCCGTCTTTGCCGCGTTTTCATAGCCGATATACGGATTGAGCGCAGTGACCAGCATCAGCGAATTGTGCAGGTTATGGTACATTTTTTCTTTGTTCGCGGTAATTCCGACAGCGCAATTGTTGTTGAACGAAACAATGGCTTCCGCCAGCAGGCGTGCCGACTGCAAGAAGTTATACGCCGCAACCGGCATAAACACGTTCAGTTCAAAGTTGCCCTGCGACGCCGCCATACCGACAGCCACGTCATTTCCCATGACCTGAACCGCCACCATGGTGACTGCCTCGCACTGCGTCGGATTGACTTTTCCGGGCATGATGGAAGAACCGGGTTCATTCTCCGGAATATGAATTTCACCCAGACCGTCACGCGGTCCGGAAGCCAGCCAGCGCACATCGTTGGCAATTTTCATCATATCGCAGGCAGTCGCCTTGATCGCCCCGTGAGCAAACACCAATTCATCCTTGGAGGTCAGCGCATGGAATTTGTTCTCCGCAGTCACAAAAGGCTTTCCGGTCAGTTCCGCCACTTTCTTTGCCACCAATTCAGCAAAGCCCGCCGGTGCATTGAGTCCCGTACCGACGGCAGTACCGCCCAGTGCCAGTTCGTGAAGCGGTTTGACCGCCATTTTCAGCAGCTCGGCATCGCGCTCAAGACTGGAGCGCCAGCCGGAAATTTCCTGACTGAATTTGATCGGTGTAGCATCCTGCAAATGAGTACGTCCGGATTTGACGATGCCCTCGTTTTCTTTTTCCAGATGCTTGAACGTAGTAATCAGCAGTTCGATTGCCGGAAGGAGCTTTTCCTCCAGCGCCAATACCGCAGAAATGTGCATTGCGGTCGGGAAGGTGTCATTGGAGGACTGGCTCATATTGACATCGTCGTTCGGATGGCACAGTTTCTCGTCTGCCAGCTGATTGGCGCGGTTGGCAATGACTTCGTTGGCGTTCATATTTGACTGCGTACCCGAACCGGTCTGCCAGACAACCAACGGAAAATGATCATTGAGTTTTCCGGCGATTACCTCATCACAAGCCTGACAAATGGCATTTTTCTTTTTCTCGGTCATCTTTTCGGGTTTGAGTTCGGCATTGGCAAGCGCCGCCGCTTTCTTCAGAATCCCGAACGCATGAGTAATTTCGCGCGGCATAGTTTCAATGCCCACGCCGATTTTGAAATTTTCGTGACTTCTCTGCGTTTGCGCCGCCCATAAGCGGTCGGCGGGCACTTTGACCTCACCCATGGAGTCATGTTCGACACGATATTCCATCGTTCGTTCCTCCTTTATATTTCCAGATTATTGATTACTTGCTTCAGCGTATCGGCGCTGTAACGCAGTTTTGCCACTTCCTCGTCGGTCAGATTGACATTGACCTTTCCGCGCACACCGTCGCGTCCGACCAGATTCAACGTGCTCAGGCAGACATCTTCAATGCCGTACTCGCCATGGAGCATGGTGGACACCGTCATCGTCGTATCGATGCCGCCGAGGAGACATTTGCAGATATGACATACAGACACGGAAACCGCATAGAAGGTGGCTCCCTTGCGGGCGATTACACGGCCGCCGGATTTGCGGACATACTGTTCGATCTCTTCCAGATCCAGTTCCGGATTGGTGATTCCCGGAGTGGTGATCAGTTTCTGACATTCCCGGATCGGCACATTGGAAATATTCGCCACCGACCACGGAATGAACGACGAATCGCCATGTTCGCCGAACACATACGCGTGAACGTTGCTTTGGTTGATGTTATAGTACTCCGACAGTCTGGCACGCAGGCGCGCGGTATCCAGAATCGTACCGGAACCGATGATGCGGTTTTCGGGAAGTCCCGACAGTTTGTAGAATGTATACGTCAGAATATCCACCGGATTGCTGACGATGATATACGTCGCATTCGGAGCATATTTGGTAATCTCCGGAATGATGCTCTTGGTGATATTCACGTTGGTCTGTGCCAATTCCAAACGCGACTGACCGGGTTTACGCGCAATACCGGAGGTCAGAATGACGATGTCCGAATCCGCAGCGTCGCGGTAATCTCCCGCATAAATCGAGCAGGCGCTGCAAAACGGCGTGCCTTGGCGGATGTCCAGGGCTTCACCCAATGCCTTTTCATTATTGATGTCGATCATGACAATTTCCGATGCCATGCCCATGACCGTCAGCGTATACGCAATAGTAGAGCCGACGCTTCCGGTTCCGATGATGGATATTTTGTTCATAATACACCTTCCCATTTTCAGTTTCGACTTATTATACCATATTTTTTTTACGAAGGGAAGTACCAGTTTCACATATCGCTATTGTATTTATCGATATATCCCGTTTTTCCTGTGTACATGCGATTTATTCACAAAAAACACCGGAGAAATCTTTCTCCGGTGTTTCCGTTGGATTTTACATTTTCGCAAGTGCGGATTTCAGGTTGCTCAGCTGTTCTTTCAGTTCCTTCGGCAGTTTGTCGCCGAATTTCTTGTAATGCTCCTCGATCTCCGCCGCTTCTTTCTCCCAAACGTCCTTATCGACTTTCAGAATGGATTTGAGCGTATCCATGTTCATATCCAGATCGGTCAGATCGATATCCTCCGGCTTCGGAACATAACCGATTGCCGTCTCCGTTGCATCTGCTTTGCCTTCGCAGCGATCAATGATCCAGTTCAGCACACGCATATTGTCGCCAAAGCCCGGCCATACGAAGTTACCCTCGTCATCGGTACGGAACCAGTTGACGTTGAAGATCTTCGGTGCCTTATCGCCCAGCTTCTTGCCCATATCGAGCCAATGCTGGAAGTAGTCACCCATATTGTAACCGCAGAACGGCAGCATTGCCATCGGGTCACGACGAACGACACCGACAGCGCCGGCAGCAGCAGCCGTCGTCTCGGAAGCCATGGTCGAACCGACGAACACACCGTTCACCCAATCCTTGGACTGGTACACAAGCGGAGCACACTTTGCACGGCGTCCGCCGAAGATGATGGCGCTGATCGGAACGCCGGCACCCTTATCAAACTCCTCGGAAATGCAGGGGCAGTTCTTTGCGGGAGCGGTGAAACGGCTGTTCGGATGAGCCGCATAAGTGGACTTGTCTGCTTTATTGAACTTGGAAGCATCCCACTTGTTGCCCTTCCAATCGATGGCATTCTTCGGAAGTTCTTTGGTCAGACCTTCCCACCAAACGGTGTTGTCGTCCAGATTCAGTGCAACGTTTGTGAAGATAGTGTTCTTCTTGGTGCTTTCCAGCGCATTGAAGTTGGAATGAGCGTTGGTGCCCGGTGCCACGCCGAAGAAGCCGTTCTCCGGGTTGATGGCATACAGTCTGCCGTCCGGACCGATCTTCATCCATGCGATATCGTCGCCGACGGTCCAAATCTTATAGCCCTTCTTACGCAGATATTCCGGTGGAATCAGCATTGCCAGGTTGGTTTTGCCGCAAGCAGACGGGAACGCCGCCGCGATATATTTGATCTCGCCCTTCGGATTCTGAAGTCCCAGGATGAGCATATGCTCTGCCATCCAGCCTTCTTTCCAGCCCTGATACGACGCAATACGCAGAGCAAAGCACTTTTTGCCCAGCAGCACGTTTCCGCCGTAAGCCGAGTTGACAGAGATGATGGTGTTGTCCTCCGGGAAGTGGCAGATGTAGCGATTCTCCGGATCGACGTTGCACTTGCAGTGCAGTCCGCGCACCCAGTCATTGCTGTCGCCCAGTACTTCCATTACCTTTGCGCCGACACGGGTCATGATTGCCATGTTCAGCACGACATAGATCGAATCGGTGACTTCAATACCGATTTTTGCAATCGGAGAGCCGATCGGTCCCATGGAATACGGAATAATGTACATGGTGCGTCCCATATACGATCCGCGGGCAATCTTGAACAGTTTCTCGTACATTTCCTTCGGCTCGCACCAGTTATTGGTCGGACCTGCGTTCTCTTTTTCACGGGAACAGATAAAAGTACGATCCTCGACACGCGCCACATCGTTGGGAAGCGTGCGGTGCAGGTAGCATCCCGGCAGTTTTTCTTCATTCAGTTTGATCATTTCGCCGGATTCCACTGCTTCGCGGCGCAGTGCATTGAGCTGCTCCTCGCTGCCGTCGATCCAGACAACCTTATCCGGCTTGACAAGTTCTTTGACTTCATCCAGCCACTTCAACACAGTTTGATTGGTGGTCATACAAAAATCTCCTTCATATTATATTTAACTTTCCTCCGCCCGAAGAGCGGCGGAAAATTCTCTACACTTTTATCAGTAAACCACAGATCGATATACCCCGGAAGAATAACGGCTGAAGCCAGCCGTTTGTCGGAACTCCAACACTTTCCTGTATAGAAGTATATCACGTTTTTCCACGGTTGGGAATTGCCGTTTTTTTATAGCTTTCTTGCGCTTTTTACATAGCCGCTCAATTTGTCTGCGGCAGGCGGTTGAGAATTTTGTCGCGGAAAAATTCCTCAAATTTTTCCGGTGTCACTCCGACATATACATCATCATCCACTGAAATTGTCACGCCTTCACGGTTGCATCTTCCGGTACAGAAGCTGCCCGCGAGCGTCAGATCGTTTTCCAGATGATGTTCCGCCACGGCTTTCTGAAAAAGCTCCACCAATTTTTCCGAACCCTTCAGATGGCAGGACGAGCCGACGCAGATCTGAACGATCATTTTCTTACCTCCTCACAACGATTCGCCGAAAAGCCTTCTTTTCGACTTGCACAATTCAAAAATAAACAAATCATCCAATGGGGAAAGAGAATAGTTTTTATTATAAATCATGACATCCTTATATTCCCGGTCGTTATCCTCGCATGGCTTCATTACCAGTCCGTACCGGGTGAGTTGTTCTTCCGGAATCGGCGACGCCCACATAAATGTATGGGTATTATGCGAAAGTAAATCAAACTGGCTGCCGCGTTCAAAAATGAACAGTCGCTTCCGCACGTGTCCCGCCAGTTCGTCATGCCGCACTTCCGAAAGAGAAAGCGACGGCACAAACGGATCGGGATGTGCAATTTCCGTGAATGGCTGCAAGTCGGCAAGAACGATTTTTTCGCGGTTTGCCAGCGGATGGCAGCGGCTCATTACAAGGATATATTTGAACTCTGTGATCACTTCGCAGTTAAGTCCCTTGAGTTCCATCATATTTTTATAATACTTATCATACGCCTTTGCGTATCGAATGATCCCCAATTTGTAGTCATCCTGCAATACATTATTGATCGTGCGCATGGCGTTGGTTTCCTTATAAAAAACCTCCACCTCATCCTCGCCGTCCAGGTGTTTCGTGAAATTGGTGAATGCCTCGCTGATATAGCTGGCACGCGGCACGGAAACCGAAAAACGTTTTTTGACTGTGCGGTCTTTTTTGAATACATTTTCCACGGCATCCACCTGTTTGAGGATGCTCTTGGCGTATCCCATGAAAATCTCGCCTTCCGGCGTCAAACGCATTCCGCGGGCGCTGCGGTCAAAGATCGTCACACCGAGCGACGCTTCCAGTTCTTTGATCGCACGGCTGAGATTCGGCTGTCCGATCAGAAGCTTTTCCGCCGCTTTATTGATCGAACCCGTCTCCGCCACCACCGTGGCATATTTGATGTGCATCAGATTCATAGTTACCCCGCCCGTTTTCCGATTTCAGACCATACCGTTACAGTATACCACAGTTTTCGGCATAAAACTACCATTTTTTGTGAATTTTTTATTTTTTATTTTTCAGTGCTTCGGAAAGCGTTCGCCAACCGAGCATCGCACATTTCACCCGTGCGGGCATATGCGAAATATCGCGCAGTGCCGAAGCCTCTTCAAGACTTTCGATTTCGTCTTCCGACGCTTCCCCGCGGATCATGCGCATGAAAATGTCCCCCATGCGCAAAGCATCGTCTTTTTTCCGTCCGATCACCATGCCGAGCATGATGTCCGCAGACGCCTGCGAAATTGCACAGCCGTCGCCGACAAAAGCTCCGTCGGTGATGACATCGCCGTCGGTTTTCAGTTTCAGCTGAATCGTATCGCCGCAGCTGGGGTTCACGCCGTCAAGCACAATATTCGCGTCTGGAAGATCGTGTTTGAACTCCGGATGAAGATTGTGTTCAGTGAGAATTTCATTGTAAAAGCTTCTATTTTCCATATCCCATACGCTCCCTTACCGTGGAAAGACTTTCAATCAAGCGATCCGCATCCGACGGTGTGTTGTAAAAGGCAAAGCTTGCCCTCACCGTGGCGTGAACACCCAGATGCTCCAGAAGCGGCTGGGCACAGTGATGTCCCGCACGCACCGCCACGCCGTCCGCGGCAAGGATTTCACTGATATCATGCGGATGCACCCCATCCAGCGTAAAGGTGACGATGCCGTGATGCTCCCGCGGATCGTCGGAGCCGATAATATGCACGCCAGGTATATTTCTCATTCGGTTCATGGTATCCGCCGTAAGCGACAGTTCCCGTTCGCGAATCGTTTCAAAACCGACAGACTGCACATAATTGATTGCTGCATGAAGTCCTGCCGATCCGGCGGCATTGACGGTTCCCGCCTCGAATTTGTGCGGAAGCTCGGCAAACACCGCGCCCTCGCGCGAAACCGATTCGATCATCTCGCCGCCCGTCATGAACGGCGGCATTTCGTCAAGCAGCTCCCGTTTTCCGTACAGCACGCCGATTCCCATCGGTCCGTACAGCTTGTGCCCGGAAAACGCAAAGAAATCCGCGTCCATTTTCGACACATTCACCGAAAGATGCGGGGTGCTTTGCGCACCGTCCACCACAATCACCGCACCTTTTTTGTGCGCCATTGCGGCAATCTCTTTCACGGGATATTCCCGTCCGAGAATATTGGACACCTGGGTGATCGCCACAATTTTCGTCCGATCCCCGATCAGCGTCTCCACCCGATTCAGATCCAGCGAGCCGTCCGGCTTGCACTCCATGAATCTGAGTGTTGCTCCCGTCTGCCGGCAAACCATCTGCCACGGCAGAAGGTCACTGTGATGCTCCATGATGGAAACCAGAATCTCGTCGCCGGCACGGACATGGGAAAGTCCGTAACTGTACGCAACCAGATTCAGACTCTCGGTAGTGTTGCGGGTAAACACGATTTCCTCGGAATGTGCCGCACCGATAAAGTTTTTCACCGCCGCACGGGCGTTTTCCAATGCCTCGGTTGCTTCGACGCTGAGCGCATAAATCCCGCGCAGAGGGTTGGCGTTATGATTGCAATAAAAATCGTTCACGGCGTCAAGCACGCACTGCGGACGCTGTGCTGTGGCGGCGTTATCGAGATATACCGTCGCATTTTGTGAAAAAAGTGGAAAATCTTTTTTATAATCTTTTGCCATCATCATTCTCCGTCCCTGAGATCATCGCTCAGCGCCTGCATAATTTGTTCTTCAAATGCCGCATTCTCTGCCATACGCGCCAATCGTTCGATTGCCGCCCGTGCCATCATTGCCTGGGCTTTTTCTCTGCCGATTCCGCGGCTGGCAAAATAAAACAGCGTGGCTTCGTCGAGATCGCCGATGGTGGCGCCGTGGCTTCCGTCCACATTTTCCTCGGCGCACAGAATGATCGGCACGGTCTTGTTGACCACTTCGTCTCCGAGCATCAGCACCGTTTCGTTTTCGCTTCCGACGGAATCGGAAGAACCTTTTTTGAAATCAATTGTACCGCGAAACACCTTTTTCGCCGCATCCGCCAGCGCGCCGTTGGCGTGAATGTCGCTATTTGTTTTTTTGCCGAAATGATCGACCGCCAAATTGACATCCACCGTGCGGCTTTCCCGTCCGAGATAACCGTAATCGACCGAAACGGAGCTTTCGTTCCCCGTCAGAACCACATGGTCGTCGGTGTAGATGTCGCCCTGTCCGAGCAGGACACTGATCAATTCAAACCGGGAATTTTCCGCGCAGTTTGCCTGCATTTCATGCCGCAGAATTGCCGCCGTCGGATGCAGAAACTGCACCAGATGCACCTTCGCGTTTTTTTGCAATTCAACGGAAAGCCGCACCTGCAGCGGCTTTTCCGCCGTACATACTTCAAACACGGTAACCGTGCTGTTTTCCTCGACTGTCAGCGTCAGATCTTTTTGTTTGTACGCCTCTCCCCCGTCATCTGCCGTTACGTGCAAGGGTTCGGGACATTCGCCCGCTTTCACCGTGAAAATCTCCGCCTTTGAAGGCACAGGCTCGCCCCACAAAACCTCGGCGTCATTGACGCCCAAACGATTCCATGTGCGGGTGGGAAGCTGATTGATTCTTATGTTTTTTTGTTCCATCATCCGATACTTCCCTTCATTTCCAAACGAATCAGATTGTTCATTTCCACCGCGTACTCCACCGGCAGTTCTTTGGACACGTTGTCCGCAAATCCGCTGACGATCAACGCTCTGGCATCCTCCTCGGTCATGCCGCGGCTCATTAGGTAAAACACGGCGTCGCCGCTGATGCTGCCGATTTTCGCCTCATGCCCGACCGCCGCATCCTTTGTGCGGATGTCCATGGCAGGGACGGTATCGGAACGGGATTCGGAATCCAGCATCAGCGATTGACAGGAAACCGAAGATTTTGCCCCGGCAGCGTTCTTTTCCACCACCACACTGCTGCGGAAGGTGCTGATGCCGCCGCTTTTGCTGATCGAACGCGTGTTCATAAAGGAACTGGTGTCTTTGCCGACGTGCACGACCTTTGCGCCGGTGTCCAGATTCTGTCCCTTTCCGGCAAAGGTCACGCCGGTGAATTCCATTTTGGATCGGTCGCCCTTGAGAATGCTCATCGGATACAGACAGCCGACGTGCGATCCGAACGATCCGGACACCCATTCGATCGTACCACCTTCCTCCACCAACGCACGCTTGGTGTTGAGGTTGTACATATTCTTCGACCAGTTTTCAATCGTGGAATAGCGCAGCTTTGCGTTTTTCTTCACAAACAGCTCCACACAGCCCGCGTGCAGGTTTGCCACATTATATTTCGGAGCGGAACAGCCTTCGATGAAGTGCAGTTCGGCACCCTCGTCCACAATGATCAGCGTATGCTCAAACTGTCCCGCGCCTTTGGCGTTGAGGCGGAAATAGGATTGCAGCGGAATGGACAGATGCACGCCTTTCGGCACATACACAAAGGATCCTCCCGACCATACCGCGCCGTGCAGCGCCGCAAACTTGTGGTCGCGCGGGGTGACCAGCTTCATGAAGTATTTTTTCACCATGTCGGCGTATTCGCCCTTCATGGCGCTTTCCATATCGGTGTACACCACGCCCTCGGCGGCGACCTCATCCTTCACATTGTGGTACACCAGTTCGGAATCGTACTGTGCGCCCACGCCCGCAAGAGATTTTCTTTCCGCATTCGGAATACCCAGACGGTCAAACGTGTCTTTGATGTCCTGCGGCACGTTTTTCCAGTCGTTCTGCATTTTCGTATTCGGACGCACATATGTGGCAATGTGCGCCATGTCCAAGCCTTCGATCGAAGGTCCCCAATCGGGAATCGGAAGCTCGTTGTAGATTTGCAGCGATTGCAGTCTGAACTGCTGCATCCAAACCGGATCGTTCTTTTCCTGCGACAGCTTATCGATGATCTGAGGGGTCAAGCCTTCTTCCATACGGTAAGCATCGTGTTCCTCGTCGCGGATATCGTAAATGCTGCGGTCAATGTCCGCAACCTGACTTTTCTCTTTCATACCGTTCTCCCGTTTCACGCGTCGGTTTTCAGACTGCCGAAGCCCTTTTCGTTGATCTCTTCCACCAGCTCGGCTCCGCCGTTTTTCACAATCACGCCGTTTTCCATCACGTGCGCGGCATCCACGGTCAGTGCCTCCAGAATGCGGGTGCTGTGGGTGATGATCAGCAGCGATCCGTGCACGCGCTCGCGGTACAGTCTCACACCCTGCGAAACCGTGCGCACCGCATCCACATCCAGTCCCGAATCCGTTTCATCGAGAATCGCCAATTTTGGTTCCAGCATGAGCATTTGCAGAATTTCCGCTTTTTTCTTCTCGCCGCCGGAAAATCCGACGTTCAGATCACGCTCGGCATATGCCTCGTCCATTGCCAGCAGCTCCATCGTTTCTTTGAGCTTCTTTTTAAAATCCCACAAGCGCAGCCGGCTTCCCGTTTTCTGCTCCAGGGCACTGCGGATAAAGGCGCTCAACGTCACACCCGGCACCTCCAGCGGATTCTGGAAAGACAAGAAAATGCCCTTCTTCGCCCGCTCGTTGACCGCCATATCGGTGATGTCCTCGCCGTCAAAGTGAATCGCGCCCTCAGTCACGGTGTACGCGGGGTTTCCGGTGATCGCGTAGCCCAATGTAGATTTTCCCGTGCCGTTCGGTCCCATCAGCACGTGCGTTTCGTCGTTTCCGACCGTCAGATTCACGCCGCGCAGAATTTCCTTTTCTCCCACGCTGACGTGCAGATTCTGAATATCCAACAAAATTTTATCCTTCATGTGATTCGTCCTTTCCTTCCATGCCGCAGCGGCACCCGTTTGTCTGTTCTTTTTCATCCAGCAGTGTTTTCAGCGTGTAACTGTTGACATAGCCGTCAATGTGTTCCTTCAGTCCCCGCCAAAACGGCAGGATGTAACACGAGCCTGCGCCCTCGCATTTTTTGCTTCCCTCGGTCAGACAGGCGATCGGTTCAAGGTCGCCCTCCACCGCCTGCAAAATCTCGCCGACGGTATATTCCTCCGGCGCGCGTCTGAGCTTGTACCCACCCGTTTTTCCCGTGGCGCTTTCCACAAGCTCGCTTTTGCAAAGCATATTCATAATGCTTTCCAGGTATTTGCGTGAAATGTTCTGCCGATCGGCAACGTCACGCAAGCGAAGATAGCCGCTGTCGCGCTGTTCCGCCATATCCAGCATTACCCGCAGCGCATAGCGACCCTTTGATGAGATCATCATAGCACGGTTTCCTTTCCGTCGGATTTAATTCCTATCAATCCACTGGGTATTATACCGTTATTTTCCTACCGTGTCAATAGGAATATTCATTTTCCGCGGAAATTTTTCACTTTCCGTTGCCACTTTTTGAATTTCGTGATATACTGTGATTGTTTGACAAGATGATTTCATTTTCAACGATTGAACGGAAAGCAGGAACCTTCATGACGGAAAACGACAGAAAAAGAGCCGCTAAGGCGTTTGCGGAATACTGGAAAACACGCGGAGACGAAAAAAGCGACAGTCAGTCTTTCTGGCTGAGCTTTTCGCGGGATGTGCTGGGTGTGGAAGCCCCCGAAACTTTTATACAGTTTGAAGAACGCGTCATGCTCGACCACACCAGCTTTATTGACGCCTATATTCCCTCCACTCACGTGCTGATTGAACAGAAAAAACGGGGCGTGAACCTTCGCGCGCCGATCAGACAGTCCGACGGTACTCTCCTCAATCCCTTTCAGCAGGCGCAGCGTTATTCGGCGGCACTCCCCTATTCCCGCCGACCGCGCTGGATCATCACCTGCAATTTTGAAGAATTTCTCATCTATGATATGGAAAAGCCCACGGGAGAACCGGAAAGCATCCTGCTCAAGGACCTCGGAAAGGAATACTACCGATTGCAGTTTCTCACCGAGGAAAAGAACGAGCTTCTGCACCGCGAGGAGGAAGTGTCCATTCAAGCGGGTGAACTGGTGGGCAAACTGTACGACGCGATTCTGAAGCAGTATCTCCGCCCGCAGGACAGTGCTACTCTGCACAGTCTGAACATTCTCTGTGTGCGGCTGGTGTTCTGTCTGTATGCCGAGGACGCGGGAATTTTCGGCACGCCGAGAAAATTTTATGACTATATCCGCAGTTTTGCCGTGAAGGATGTGCGGCGTGCGCTGATTGACCTGTTTTCCGTGCTGGACACGAAGCCCGAAAACCGCGATCCGTATCTGGATGAAATGCTCGCATCGTTTCCGTATGTCAACGGCGGTCTGTTCGCCGATGAAAACATCGAAATTCCGAATCTCACGCAGGAGATTATCGATTTGCTCCTGCACAAGGCAAGCGAGGATTTTGACTGGTCGCAGATCAGCCCAACGATTTTCGGCGCTGTGTTTGAAAGCACCCTGAACCCTGAAACCCGCCGAAGCGGAGGAATGCACTATACGTCGATTGAAAACATTCACAAAGTGATCGACCCGCTGTTTCTCGACGATCTGCGCGACGAATGGGAAGCGGTCAAAGCAATCAAAGTGGACAAGACCCGCAAAGAAAAAGCAATGGCACTGCGCGAAAAAATCGCGGGGCTGACGTTTCTCGACCCCGCGTGCGGTTCGGGTAACTTTTTGACGGAGACGTATATTTCCCTGCGCCGCATGGAAAACGAAATTTTGGCAATGACCGAGAAAAACCAGATTTTCTTTGACTACGGCGACGCAATCAAAGTGTCAATCGGGCAATTTTACGGCATTGAAATCAACGATTTTGCCGTGACAGTCGCCAAAACCGCCCTATGGATTGCCGAGTCGCAGGCGATGAAGGAAACCGAAGAAATTCTCAACACCAATCTAAATTTTCTCCCGCTGAAATCGTATGCAAACATCGCTGAGGGCAACGCTCTGCGCATCGATTGGGAAAGTGTCGTACCGAAGGACAAGCTGAACTATATCATGGGCAACCCGCCGTTTGTGGGCGGTATGATTGCCTCCAAAGAGCAGAAAGCCGATATGATTGCCGTAATAGGAGATGTCAAGGGCGTTGGGGAACTGGACTATGTATCCGCTTGGTATTACAAAGCCGCCGACTATATTCAACACACAAATATCACAGTCAGTTTTGTTTCTACAAATTCTATTTGTCAGGGACAACAAGCGGTCACCATGTGGCAGCCGCTGTTCAACAAAAATATTCGCATACAATTTGCCTATCGGACATTCATTTGGGACAGCGAAGCAAAAG
>ERZ808245.302-NODE-302-length-26849-cov-3.910054_pt1 | contig 26849 bp, 25 predicted proteins | sample MGYA00521243_ERZ808245 | MGnify/ENA primary metagenome ERZ808245 (study PRJEB31516, sample SAMN03275576) | gut metagenome | biome: mammalia-associated habitat; material: feces | host: Papio cynocephalus | place: Kenya | collected 2012-07-07 ... | reverse complement strand
CGGATAGAGCATCGGTTTCCTAAACCGGGGGCTGTGAGTTCGATTCTCGCCGGGGGCACCAAAATTAAAATTCCGCCGTTTCGGCGGAATTTTTGTTTTGGTATTTATGACAGGAATCGAACTCACGGGGGCGATGTGAGTTCGGTCGCCGCAGGCGACGACGCCCGTCAGGGCGGTCGCAAAGCGATGAGGGGCTTAGCCCCGAACATTCTCGCCGGGGGCACCAAAATTAAAATTCCGCCGTTCCGGCGGAATTTTTGTTTTGGTATTTATGACAAGAATCGAACTCGCGGGGGCGCTAAATTTCTGATTTTTTGTTTTATGTCAAACGCTTGCAAAGCGAAAAATTCCGGACGGCGTCCGTTTCCGCCGAAAGAACTATCCCGCTTTTTTGACGTTCAGCGCGGCGATGATCAGGCGGTAGGCTTCGGTAATATCCTTGAAATGCTCTTCCGCCGCCTTGTCCCCGCCGTTCGAATCGGGGTGGTACATCTTCGCCAGCCGTTTGTAGCTGGCGCGCACGGCTTTCAGTTCGGGCGGAAAGGCGACCTCCAATATTTTGGCGGCGGCGACCAGAGCCGGATCGGCGCGCGCGGAAGTCCGGACGTCTGGCTTGGGCTGTTCCGCGCCGCCGAACGCCTCCCGTCCCAGTCCCAGCGGATCGGAAAACATCGTCGGATCGATGCCCGCGCGTTCCCCCAGCCGCCACGTCGGACGCTGCCAGCACGCGTCCTGTTTCAGCTCCGTTTCGATTTCTGCGGGCGTCATGTCGCGGTAGTAATCCCACTGCGCGTTGTATTCGCGGACGTGATCCAGACAGAACCAGTAGTAATCCGTCAGGCGGCGGTCTTTGGGCGCGCGGTATTCGGCGGGCTTGCCGCACCCCGCCTTGTCGCAAACGTGCGCGGGCGCAGCGGAGCGTTCCGCCGGATCTTCGAAAAAGAACGTCCGTTTCGCGCGCCGTCCCATCGTTTTCAGCCCTCCGCTTCTCCTTCGGGCGGACGGTAATAGTCGCGCCATTGATTTTTCACCATTTCCCCCGAACTGTCCCAAGCCAGACAGGTGTCCAGCGGATCGGGCTTCACCCCGCGGCAGTATTTCATCATGCGCACCTGCGCGACGGTCTGAAAAGCCGCCCCGGCCGCCCCCAGCAGCAGGGAAAACAAGTGGGTGCACCCCTGTTTGACGGGAATGCGGCGGCGCAATTCTTTGGAAAATCCGGCAGCGATTCGCAGTCCGACGGCGTTTTGGAACGCCGCCTGCGCCAACGGGCACTGATGATACGGGTGTTTGTCGATACTGACGCGCAGACCGCGAATGAACAGATCGTCGTCGACGGTCAGACACAGCGTCATTTCGTGGAACGTTTCCCCCGCGCGCACCATTCCCCCGCGGTCGACGCAGGGACAGTCGACGGCGCGGCGGTCGAGAAACCGTCCCTCTATGTCCCACAAGTCGTCCGTGCGGCGGTAGCCGACGTAATCGACGTGGCGGAAATAAATCTCTTCGCGTTCGACGGGCGTATCCATTTCAAACATATCCTTCCGCGTTCAGCGTTTTTTCGACAAGGGCGGGATCGACGTCCCTTTTCAGGAAACCGTCGCCGACGGATTTCAGCAAAACGAAGTTCAGCCGTCCCCGCGACGCTTTTTTATCCTTTTTCATAAAGGGAATCAACTCCGCCGCCCCGTATTCGTTAAAACGGGTCGGCAGTCCCCATTTTTCAAACCGTTTCGCGATCTTTTCGGGAACGTCCGGCGCGCATTCGCCCGCCGCCGCCGACAAAGCCGCCGCGAAAACGCACCCCGCCGCGACGCCTTCGCCGTGCAGGACGGTCATGCGGCTGGCGGATTCGACCGCGTGTCCCAGCGTGTGCCCGAAATTCAGCAAAGCGCGCCGTCCCGTCCGTTCAAATTCGTCGTCGGCGACGACCGCCGCCTTGACCGCGCAACAGCGTTCGACGGCGGCGACGCAGGCGTCGGCGTCCGAATTAAGCACTTTTTCGCCGTTTTGTTCCAGCCAAGCCCAAAAATCCCCGTCCAGAACCAAACCGTACTTGGCGACTTCGGCGAAACCGGCGCGCACCTGCCGCGAATCCAGCGTTTTCAGCGTGTCGACGTCGATAAAGACGGCTTTGGGCTGATGGAACGTGCCGATCAGGTTCTTGCCCGCCCGCGCGTCGACCGCCGTTTTGCCGCCGACCGAACTGTCCGTCTGCGCCAGCAGGGTCGTCGGAATCTGGATAAAATCGATCCCCCGCAGCAACAGCGACGCGCAAAACCCCGCCAAATCGCCGACGACGCCGCCGCCCAGCGACGCGACCGCGCATGTTCTGTCGCACCCGTCGTTCAGAATTTGCTCCATCACTCTTTGCGCCGTTTCCAGCGTTTTGCTTTTTTCGCCGTGTTCGACGACGACGGCGCGCGTTTCGACGCCCGCCCGTTCGAAAGAATCGGCGACCCGCTTCAAATAAAGCCCTTCCACGACATCGTCGGTGACGACGAACACCTTTTTCGACCGCAGGAAAGGCAAAGCCCTATCCCCGACCGTATCCAGAAATCCCCCGCCGACGAACACGGGATAGGCGTGTTCGCGCAAATCGACCCTTACCGTTTTCAGCCCGCCGGTCATTTTCTTCCTTTCGCCGCGAAATCGTTGATTTTCGAAACGATCCGGCGCAACAGCCGCCCCATCGTTTCATCGCCGCACGCCACCCGCAGATCCGCCTGTTCGTAAAACGGACGGCGCACCGCCATCATATGTTCGATCACCGCGCGCGGGTTTTCGACGTTCAGCAAAGGACGGTGCGCCCTGCCCATCGTGTTGCGCGCGACGGCTTCAACCGACGCGTCCAGAAACAGCCCGACGGCTTTGGCTTTGACGTTCGCGCGCGTCGTTTCGGACAGAAAAGCCCCGCCGCCCGCCGCCAAAACGCACTTTTCGCCGTCCAGCAGACGCGCCATGATCCGCTGTTCCGCCTGACGGAACGCCGCTTCGCCGTAGCGTTCGAACAAATAGCAGATGTCGCCGCCCCCCGCTTTTTCGATTTCGACGTCGGCGTCGACGAACGGCAGGGAATAAATCCGCGCCAGCCGTCTGCCGATGCTGCTTTTGCCGCAGCCGGGCATGCCGACCAGCACCAGCGTCCTGTCCAGCGGATAGGGGAAATGCAATACCGTTTCGTGTTTTTCGGGCATTTTTTTATTGTCGTCCGTTCGGTTGTCCTGTAAATCTAACGATATATTAACTTGATCGCGCGATAAGAAAAGAGATTTTTAATTCCGTCCGCGCAGAAAGGGAACAAAATGCGTCGCAAAACCCGCTGGTACATCTATCCGATTGTTTTAGCCGTCGTCGGAATCGCCTTTTTTCTTGCCGTCCACGACATTCAAATTCCCAAAACGACCGTTGAAAAAGAAATCAGCTATGACCGGTTGCAAAAGTAAGCTTCTGGCGTTCGCCGCCGCGTTCGCCGCGCTGTCCGCCCCCGCGTTCGAAACAAAGGCGGCGCCGGACGACGTCTACCTGATTCCGCCCGTGTCGCTGCTGCCGTCCAAAAAATCGGCGGCGAACGCGTTCGGACTGATCGAGGCGGACAAAAACGCCCCGCTGAACGCGAACCTGTGGCAGAACACGGCGTTTCCGACCGTCGCCGAAAAATTCGGAAAGATTCCGCATCTTTTGCCCGCCGCCGCCGAAGACCTGCGCATGAAACTGCTGCTGACGGCGGGAAATCCGCCGCAGGGAACGGTCGGGCAGGCTTTCGTCACGCTGAAGCTGAACCGCCTGTTCGAACGCGGCGCGACGGACGAGGCGTTCAAACTGGTTCACAAAATTCCCGAAAAAAGCCGCGCGACCGAACAGAACAAAATCAACGCCGACGTTTTGCTGACGCGGGATTTGCAGCCCGCCTGCTATCTGAACGACAGAAATTCCGACAGCGTGTTCTGGCTGCACCTTTCCGCCGTTTGCGCCGCATACGACAAAAACGCGCGCAAAACCGCCGCCGCGCTGGAATCGATTCGGGAACAAAGCCGCGCCGACGCCTTTATCGAAAACGCGGCGGAACATTTTTTGAACAACCGCCCCCTGACCGCCGTTCCCGCGACAGTGACGCCGATCGTTGCCGCCGTGTGGCGCGCCGCGGGTCGTTCCCTGACGGAATTGAAGGACAAGACAAACGCCCTGTGGTTTGAAAAAATGTTCGTCGCCGACGACGCGATCCCCGTCGAAAAACGGCTGGCGACCGCCGAAAAGCTGGTTCAGCACGGCGTCCTGCCGCCCGCGAAACTGCGCATGTACTACCAGCAGGCGCGGACGTCGATGAACGCGTCCGCCCCCGAACTGACGCGCGCCCGCATGGTGCAGAACGCCGCCGCGCTGACGTCGACGCCGGACGACAACATGCGCAAGCACCACTTTGTCAAACAGGGCATGCTTTCAGCCGAAGCGTCGGGCGTTTCCCGCGCTTTCGCGGCGGCGGCGAAAGACGTTCTGCAATCCCTGCGCCCCGACGCGGACACCCTGCCCGACGGCGCGAAAATCATCAAAGCGTTCGCTTTGGCGGGGCTGGGCGACCAAGCCGTCGAATGGCAGACGAAAGCCGAACGGATCTTTCCCAAATCCGAAGCGGCGGCGAAAGGCTGGATCTACGCCCTGTTCGCGCAGCCCGACAAAAACAGGCGGTTTTTCATTTCGTCGCTGGAACGCCTGATGGCTTACGCCGAAAAGAACGGCGAGGCGGACGCCGGTTTCATTCGCAAAATCGACCGCGTCATGCTGTTGTACAAACTGACCGGCATGATTCCCGAAAACGAAAGCTGGTTTTATTCGTCGTTCGCCCCCGGTTCCCCGACCGCGGCGTACGCGGCGATGAAAAGCGCGCCGCCTTTGGCGAAAAACATGCCCGTCAGCATCGCCGTTCTGGACGCGCTGGACGCGCTGGGCGGCGGGTTCGACGGACTGGCGCGCGCGGTCGCCCTGCTGAACGCCGCGGGATTGAACGACGCCGCCCGCGACATCGCCCTGCAATCGCTGGACGCCGCCCTGTCCGTCGATGAATAGGGATCTGATCGCCGCTTTCACGGAAACGATCGTCGCCGAACGCGGCGCGGCGGCGAACACGGTCGAAGCCTACACCCGCGATTTGGAAGACTGCGGCGGATTTCTGGATTCGAAACGACGCACGTTCGAAAACGCGACGGTCAGGGATCTGCGCGCGTATCTGGCGGATCTGGTCGCGCGGGACATGGCGCCGAAAACGCAGGCGCGCCGCCTATCCGCCCTGCGCGAGTTTTACAAGTTCCTCTACACCGAAAAAATCCGCGCGGACAATCCCGCCGACGCGCTCGATTCCCCGAAAACGGGGCGTCCTTTGCCGAAATACCTGTCCGAAGACGAAATCACCCGCCTGTTCAACGCGATTCCGCGTTTGAAGCGGGCGGACAAAATCCGCATGAGCGCGCTGCTGGAAATCCTGTACGCGTCGGGACTGCGCGTGTCGGAACTGGTGTCCCTGCCCGCCGCCACCGCGAACGTGCGCGAAAACCATTTCATCGTGCGCGGCAAAGGGGACAAGGACCGCATGGTTCCCCTGACCGACGCGGCGAAGCGGGCTTTGGCTGACTGGGTCGCGGAACGAGAACGCACTTTGCCCAAGGGGCGCGGTTCGCGCTGGCTGTTTCCGTCGGCGGGCAAGACGGGACACCTGACGCGCGAAGCGTTCTACGTCGAACTGAAAGAGCTCGCCGTTCTGGCGGACATCGCGCCCGAACGCGTGTCGCCGCACGTTATCCGCCATTCGTTCGCCAGCCACCTGATCGCCCGCGACGCCGACCTGCGCACCGTCCAGCAAATGCTGGGACACGCCGACATCGCGACGACGCAGATCTACACCCACATCTTGGACGACCGGCTGAAAAACACCGTCGCGAAGAACCACCCCCTCGCCGGCGTAAAGTTTTTTGACGAAATCTTAAAAAAGTGAAGACGAACGGGAAACTTGCCGTTATAATCCCGCCTATGAAGATAGTTACGAAATACATTTTAAAGCAAATGCTGTTCGGGTTCGTTCTGATCACGTCCGGACTGCTGATGATCGTATGGCTGTCGCAATCCCTGCGCCTGTTCGACATGCTTTTAAATTCAAAGGTTTCCGTCTGGCTGTTCATTCGCCTGACGATGATGCTGATTCCCAGCTATCTGTCGATCATTTCGCCCATCGCGCTGTTTTCCGTCGCGCTGTTCACCTACAACCGCCTGATCACCGACCGCGAACTGATCATTCTGCGCGCCGCGGGCATGAGCCCCCTGCAGCTGGCGCGCCCCGTGACGACCATCGGCGTTGTTTTCACGCTGATCGGGTTTTACATTTCGCTGGTGCTGGTGCCGAACGCCACCGCCAATTTCCGCGAACTGCGCTGGAAAATCAGCAACGACGTGTCGCACCTGCTGATTCAAGAGGGCGAATTCAACGACATTTCGAACGGCGTCACCGTTTATATCCGCAACAAAAACAAGGACGGCACGCTGGAAGGCATCATCTTGCACGACCAGCATTCCCCCGACACGCAAATGACTCTGCTGGCTGAAAAGGGCGGCATCGTGTACCGCGACGGCGTTCCGCAAATTTCGATGCACAACGGTTCCAGACAAGAAGTGTCGAACAAAAGCGGGCGTTTTTCCATTCTGTATTTCGACTATTACAATCTGGATTTCATATCGGGCAAGGACAAAGCCGCCAGCCGTTTCAAAAACCCCGGCGAACGCAGTCTGACCGAATTGCTGACGACGCCGCGCGACAAACTGCCGACCGAAAAGATTTTCCGCCGCTTCAGGCTGGAAGGCTGCAAACGTCTGGCTCTGCCGTTTTACAACCTGTCGTTCATGCTGATCGCCGCGGCGGGGTTGCTGACCGGCAATTTCAACCGCCGCGGGCACGCGAAACGCATCGTGTCGACCGTTTTGATCATGGCGGCGGTGCAGGTGTTCGCGCTGGGGATCGACAACCTGTGCATGCGCAATCCGGCGTGTCTGCCGCTGCTGTTCGTCCCCGCCCTGCTGCCGACGGCGGTCTGCCTGTACGTTTTAAAACACGCGGGCGAATTCGACGTCGCAAAGATCAAAGCGTTGCGGGATAAAATCAGATCGTTCAAATTCCGCGTCCCCGAAAAGTCCAAGCCGGCTTCGTTCAAGCCCAAAAAGAAGAAAGGCGGCAGAGCATGAACCCCCTCGCCTTGATTTTGGCGCTGGCGCTGTTCCCGTTCGGCGCGGCGGCGGCGGACAAAAAAACGCCCGTCGATTTTTCCGCCGACGAACTGACTTACGACCGTTCCCTGAATTTGATCATCGCGCGCGGCAACGTGACGTTTTCGCAAAACGATTCGTCCCTGCGCGCCGACCACGTCAACTACAGCGCGGACGACGGAGTTGTCATCGCGTCTGGAAACGTCGAAATCTACACGCCGGACGGCGGGCTGATGCGCGCGAACTACGCCAGACTGTCGGGGGATTTAAAGGACGGACTGATCAGGAAAATCCGCTACACGCTGTCCGACAAATCCGTTCTGACCGCCAAGGACGCCGAACACATTCAGGGCGACATCACCGAATTTACGGACGTCGCCTACTCTTCCTGCGATTTTTGCGAAGACGGATCCCGTTTCTGGGAAATCAAAGCCAAACGCATGACGCACGACAAAGCCGAAAAAAGCATGACGGCGCGCAACGCGACGATGACGGTCGCCGACGTGCCGATTTTGTACATACCGTATTTTTCCTACCCCGATCCGACGGTCAAGCGCAAATCGGGATTTCTGCTGCCGGGGTTCAAATCCAACAAAGCCATGGGCGCGGGCGTGACCGTCCCCTATTATTGGGAAATCAACCCCTACACGGATTTGACGCTGACGCCGTGGATCGCGACCAAAGGCGTTTTGTGGTCGGGCGATTTCCGCCGCAACTTCACGCGGGGGGAAACGGAAGTCAAGGGATCGTTCATTCGTCAGGACGGGCGCGACCGCTACAACATCGACGCGACCGCCGAATGGCACGTCACGGACGTCTGGCGCGCGAGCCTGAACGTCGACACGGCGTCGGACGACACCTATCTGCGCCGTTACGGGTTGCGCGACACCGGCACTTACGACCCGTGGCTGAAATCCGACCTCAACATCGAAGCGTTGACGGCGGATACCTATTTTTACGCCGGCGGAGCACATTACCAGAACATGCGTTCTGACATCGCCGACGACACGATTCCCGAAACCGTCCCGCAAATGCGTTTTTCGCATGTGGCGGCGCCGTCCGAATCCGGCGGGTATTGGAGCTTTGACGCGGACGCCGTTTCGCTGTCGCGCAAAACCGGCGACGACAGCCGCCGCGCCACGGTCGAAGCGGGCTGGCATCTGCCGGGGATCACCGGTTTCGGCGCCGTGTACGATTTCCACGCCTCCGCTTTGGCAAGCGCGTACAGAATCGACGATTACGCCTATGTCGGCGACGGCGGCGGCGTGAAAACCTTTAACGGCGAAGTCGCGGCGTTCAACCCGCAGGCGTCGTTGAAAGTCAGCTATCCGTTCGTGTCGGTCGGCGAAAACTACAACCAGATTTTCGAACCGGTCGTAATGGGAGTCGTCGCGCCCAATTCCGAAAATTCGCGCAAGATTCCCAACGAGGACAGCAGCGATTTGGAATTTGACGACACCAACCTGTTTTCGGAAAAGCGGTTTGCGGGCTACGACGTGTTCGAACCGGGATCGCGCGTCAACTACGGATTGAAATGGAGCGCCTACGGCAAAAAAAGCGGTTCCGTTTCCGTTTTGGTCGGGCAAAGCTACCGTTTCAACAAATCTTACGAATTTCCGGCGGATTCCGGATTGGCGGAACAGGCGTCGGACATTGTGGGACGCGTCGGGATTTATCCGAACGACTTTATCGGATTGCAGTACGCTTTCCGCATGAACCGCAAAACGCTGGATTTAAACCGCAGCGATTTGACGCTGGGCGTCGGCAACGACCTGTTGCGCGTGTCCGCGACCTACATCAACCTGAAAAGCCGGAAATCTGCCTTTTCAGCGTACAGCAACCGCGAAGAGCTGGAATACGCCGCTACGTCGCACCTGACCCGATACTGGCAGTTGAAATTCAACCAGCGCGTCAACCTGTCCAAAGGCGGCGGCGTTCTGGAAACCGGCGGCTATCTGCGCTACGAGGACGAATGCTTCGCCTTGGAAACGGGGCTGAAAAAGGATTACACCTACGACCGCGACTATTCCAGCGGGACGTCTTTCCGTTTCGGCGTCGAATTCAAACCGTTCGGCACGTTTAACATGTAAAGGGGAAACGACGTGAAGAAAACCTGTTTGTTCACAGCCTTTTTCCTGCTGTCGCCGGCGTTTTCCGTTCCGGCGGGCATTCTGGCGGTGGTGAACGACGACATCGTTTCCGACCGCGATTTCGACCGCCGCGCCGACTTTATCCGTCTGACGAACCAAGCCGACCCGTCGCGAAAGGATATCCGCGACAGAATCCTGAAACAGCTGATCGACGAAAAGCTGAAACAACAGGCGGCGCGCGCCGCGGGCGTCGCCGTTTCCGACGACGAAGTCGACAACGCCGTGCGCGTGACTTTGCGCCAAAACGGGCTGGACTACGACGCCGTCGTCAAACTGTTGCGTAAAAACGATCTGCCGCTTTCGGTGATCGAAGACCAAATCAAAAGCGACCTGCTGTTCCTGCGCGCCGTAAAAAAAACCGAAGGTCACCGCGCCGAGGTGACCGAACGCGACGTCGACGCCAAAATCGGCGAAATCAAAGAACAAAGCAACCAGAAACACTATCTGGTTTCCGAAATCCTCCTGCCCGTCGACAGCCCCGACAGGGACGGCGAAACCTACGGTCTGGCGATGAGCCTGATCATGCGTCTGCGCGACGGCGAAGCGTTCGAAGACATCGCGAAACGGTATTCCGCAAGGGCTGAACCGATCTGGGTCGGCGAAAAAACGCTTTCCCCCGCCGAAAAGGAGGAGCTTTCCGTCATGCGCGAAGGTCAGCTGAGCCAGCCCGTCAAAACGGCAGAGGGATACAAGCTGATCGTCCTGCACGCCGTGCGCGATCCCGAATCCCCCGACGAAAGGCAAAAACTCGTGCGGTTGACGCAAATGTTCCTGCCCGACGGACTGCCGGCGGAAAAACGCGCGGCGGCTTTGCGCGACGCGAACATGACGCGCGGTTCGTGCGACCAGTTCGCCCGCGTGGCGGAGGAATTGAAAACGACGCCCCGCGTCGATTTGGGCAAAATGCCCGAAAACGCCCTGCCCGCCCCGATACGGGCGGTCGTCGCGCGCGCGGGACTGCTGGAACCGACCGCGCCCCTGCCGATCGAGGGCGGAGATCTGGTTTTCATGGTGTGTTCGCGCGAAACGGCGTCGGCTCTGCCGGCGAAGGACGAAATCCGCGCCCGCATCGAATCCGACAGAATCGAAACGCTGGCGCAGCGCCGTCTGCGCGAACTGCGCCGCGCCGCCGTGACGGAGATACGACAATGACGACGCTTCCCCCTTTGCGCGACGTGATCGCCGCCTACGGACTGTCCGCGAAAAAAACGCTGGGGCAGAACTTCATTTTAGACACGAACCTGCTGGACAAAATCGCGCGGGCGTCGAAATCCCGCGATCCCGAACCGTTCGAAAACGGAACGGTCATCGAAGTCGGTCCCGGTCCCGGCGGCGTGACGCGCGCCATACTGGACAACGGCGCGAAACGCCTGACCGTCATTGAAAAGGACGAACGCTGTCTGGGACTGCTGAACGACGTCGCGGACGCCTATCCCGACCGTCTGACAGTTCTGAACGCCGACGCGCTGACCGTCGACGCGGCGGATCTGGGCGCGGCGCCCCGATCGGTCATATCGAACCTGCCCTACAACGTCGGCACTTTGCTGTTGACAGGGTGGCTGAAACGGGCGCGCGATTTTTCGTCCTTTACGCTGATGTTTCAAAAAGAGGTCGCCGAACGGCTGATCGCCCGTCCCCGTTCCGCCGATTACGGGCGGCTGTCGATATTGACGCAATGGCTGTGCGAAGCCGAAATCCTATTCACCGTGCCGCCCGCGTGCTTCACCCCGCCGCCGAAAGTCACGTCCGCCGTCGTGTTTCTGCGCCCCCGCGAAAAGCCCTTGGCGGACGCGCGGGCGGATTTGCTGGAACGCGTCACCGCGGCGGCGTTCAACCAGCGGCGCAAGATGTTGCGGTCTTCGCTGAAAACCGCCGGCGATCCCGCAAGGCTGTGCGCGGCGGCGGGCGTTCCCGAAACCGCGCGGGCGGAGGAAATCACCGTCGAACAATTCTGCGCCATGGCGAAATGTTTGGAGGAATCGTAATGCTGTCCGCTTTGCTGTCGTCTTTGGTTTTGCCGGCGTATCTGCTGTTGAAGGGATACGGCTGGCTGGTTTTGGCGGCGTTTGTCCTGTCGTGGCTGCGCGCCCTGAACGCGCTGAACCCGTACAGCCCCGCCGTGCGGTCGGTTTGCCGTTTCATCGACGCGGCGACCGAACCGTATTTGAAAATCTTTCGCCGCTTTATCCCGCCCGCCGGCATGCTGGACGTGTCGGCGATGGTCGCCTGGCTGGCGTTGATTTTCCTGCAAGGCTTCGTTCCAGCCCTGCTGAACAATCTGGCGGCGGCTTTGGCATGAACTTCGCCCGCGCAGAGGAAAACGGCGTCCGCCTGTTCGTCCGCCTGTCCCCCAAAGCCAAACGCGAAGGGATCGAGGGCGTCTACGCCGAACCCGACGGCGGCGAACGGCTGAAAATCGCCGTGAACGCTCCGCCCGTCGACGGCAAAGCCAACGACGCGCTGATCAAATTCCTGTCGAAACGCCTGCGCGTCGCCAAAAGCGCGATTACCCTGACCGCGGGGGCGACGGACAGGACGAAAACTTTGTTCGTCGCGGGAAACGCCGCGGAACTGCTGAAAAAACTGGAGGAGGAAACATGACTTTGCTGCTGAACGGTTTTGAACTGGCGAAAACGCGCCGCGCCGAACTTGCCGAACGGGTGCGGAAACTGCCGCGGTCGCCGAAGCTCGCCGTCATTTTGGTCGGAAACGACCCCGCTTCCGCCGTCTATGTTAAAAACAAGGAAAAAGCCGCCGCCGAAGCGGGCATCGAATCCGTCGCGTACCGGCTGGAAAACATCACGCAGACCGAACTGCTGGCGCTGATCGCGGAACTGAACGCGGACAAAGGCGTCGACGGCATTCTGATTCAGCTGCCTTTGCCCGACGGTTTGAACGAACGCGAGATACTGCAAGCCGTCGACCCCGCCAAAGACGTGGACGGTTTTCACCCCCTGAATCTGGGCAAACTGATGATCGGCGAACCCGCGCCCGTCGCCTGCACGCCCAAAGGGTGCATGGAGCTGATTCATCTGGCGAAACGCGATTTGACGGGACTGCGCGCCGTCGTCGTCGGACGATCGCTGATCGTCGGCAAACCGATGGCGCAACTGCTGCTGCGCGAAGACTGCACCGTCACGACGGCGCATTCGAAAACCCGCGACCTGCCCGACCTGTGCCGAACCGCCGACATTCTGGTCGCCGCCGTCGGCAAACCGAAAATCGTCAAACCGGACTGGATCAAGAACGGCGCGATCGTCATTGACGTCGGCATCAACCGCCTGCCCGACGGCAAACTGTGCGGCGATGTGGATTTCGAGGCGTGCTTTGACAAATGCGCCGCGATCACTCCCGTTCCCAAGGGCGTCGGTCCCATGACCATCGCCATGCTGATGGAAAACACCGTCGAAGCGTATCAAAGAAAGCTGTAAGGTTATATCGCCAAAACGGCGTGATAGACTTTTTCCAGAAACGCCTCGTAATCGTTATAAACGACTTGATCGGAAAAAACGCCGTCAAACGCGTCGGAATAGCCGAATCTCATTCCCTGACACGCCGTTTTGTATTCCGCTTTGCTTTGCCCCTCTTCCGGCAAAACGGACGGTTTCAGCAAGACGAACAGGGTTTTGTTCGGCGTGTGAAAGAAAAGGTCGGCGTTATCGTTTGACAACGCTACATATTTATCAATATTATGCGGCGTGATCTCTTCTATTTTTTTCACCGTTCCGGCGTTATCAAAATACGGCAGTTTTTCCGGAATGATGAAAATTTGAAAGTAAGGCGTCCCTGACGATCGGATATTCGCCGTTTCGCCCAGCATGTTTTCAAAATAATTGTTTGAATTTTGGGCGTAGTTGCTCATGACGAACTTGACGGCGACGCCCGCCTGCGGTTTTCCGTTTTTGGACACGCAAACATCGACTTTCTTTTCCAGATACCGCCCCGGTATCGTTTGTTCCCGTCCGCTTCCGAAATCCAAAGAATCTACGGCATAGCCCTTCTTGCTCAATTTATCGGAAAGATCCCGCGCTATTTTTTGATGCAGGATTTTCAGCTTTTCGTTACTGCGCGCGCTTGTTTTCAAATATTTGTCAAACGATTTTTGCAACACCGTTAAAAAATCAGAATTCAAAGACATAATCCGTCCTTTCGTCCAGTTTGTACGTCAGATATTTTTCCAGATCCCGCGACGAATAAGTGTAGTATCCGCCGCTTTTGTAATTTTTCAGCGATTTGACGTAATCGACGAATTCGTCCGTGTTCAAAACAGACGCGATTTTTCGGGCGTCGGCGTCCGAAACGACGTACAGCCCGCCGTACACGCCGGATCCCCGCGGCGCCAGATTGATTTTCAGCGACGATTTGTCCCTGATCAGCTGATTGACCGCCACTTTGTCCTTTTGAACGTCTTTCAGCGCCTGCGACCGACCGAACAGATACCAGCCGCCCGATTTTTCAATCGACCGTTTCATCAAATCGCTTTTGTTCGAAAGCAAATAGTCGTAAGCGGCTTTGTGCTTTGTCCTAATTTCGTTTTCCGACAGCGGCGCGCCGTCGGCGGTATAGGGGAACACGCACCGCGACCATTTTCCGGTCGACGCCTTCAACACGGGAATCCGCATGTCGCCCGCCGCGAAATCGCCGATGAAAATCTTGTCTGCCAAAGTCGCGAACCCGTTTTTCACTTTGACCGATTTTTTCGACACGCGTTTATAGTGATCGTCGATTTTTTTTATCAGCGACAACCGTTTTCGGGTGTCCAAAAACATCTTTCCGTCGATGAACAGGCTGTCGTAATCGATTTCGTCGACAAAAACGTTTTCGTTCGCCGCCGCGTCATAGCGGTAATATTCGACGCCGCCGCTCTTTCGGGAAACGTCGAACAGCGAAATCGCCGTGTACGTCGTCGCGTTGTCAAACGGTTGCGCGTGTTCCAAATCGACGACCGCCGTCAAAAAACGATTCGCGCGAATGCTTTTTCTGAACGCGCCGCCCGCTTCGCTTTTTAAAAAAGAAGACGGCGTAATCAGGCACATCTTGCCGTTTTCGGACAACATCGACAGCCCGATTTCAAAAAACACCAGATACAAATCCGTCATTCCGGCGGAAGAAAACGCGCGCTTTTTGACGCTTTCATACGAATCGTTCAGATTATGCACGCGGACGTACGGCGGATTTCCGACGACGAAATCCATTCGTCCGCCGTAATCACCGCACACGTTCAGCGTGTCAGCGCACACGACGTCCCAATTCACGGAAACGTTCAGGCGTTTCGCGACGGCGTTCAGATTTTCAACGCAGATTTTTACGTTTTCGGCGTCCTTTTCGATACCGTGGACGTATGTTTCAAGCTCCGCCGCCAAACCGGCGGGATCGGCGTTTTTCCCCTTTAAAAACGCGGCGGCGTAACGTTCGACAACCGCGACCAGAAACGCGCCCCGCCCGCAGCTGTTTTCCATAATGTGCTTTTTCAGGATTCCGGAGCCCCGATACCCCATGAAATCCAGCATATTGTCGACAATGCGCCGCGGCGTGAAAATTTGTCCTTCGTTTTTGATTTGCCTGTTGTCCATCGCCGTCCCTTTCGCCCGCGATTTTAAAACGGACGAGCGGGGCAAGACAAGCGAAAACTCCGCCCCGAAACGCCGGTTTGATCCGGTCAACGCAAATTTCCGGCTTCCATAATCCGGCGCGTCAGTTTCACCGCGCCGTTAAAGTTCAAATGATCGGCGTCGGCGAAATCGTCGTCGCCGAATCCGTCCGACGCGTCTATCAGCAAAACACCCTTTTCGGTTGATATGCTTTTAATTTCGTCTATGAAAGATACCCCCCCCCCGACTTCGTTCAGCACCGCCGCGTAATCGCCGCGCACGGGGGGATTCACCAATATCGCGCGCAGTTCCTTTTGTTTGCAAAAATCGCAAAAGCCGCGCAAAATTTCCCATTGATTACTGTATTTTTGATAGATTTTGAAATGATGCAGAACGCGGTCGCGCGTTTTTTTCGTCGAACGGTTGATCTGCTGTCCGACGAAATCAAAGCCCTGACAATAAACTTTGTCGGTCGACGGTTTCAATCCGGCGATGATTTTTTCGTACAGGCTAAAATCGATCGTTTTGTTCACGGAAAAATCGAACGGGATTCCCAGACGCTTTTCCAAAATCTTGCAGCGCCACGCCTCGGTCGTCCGCACCAGACTGTATCCGCCGTTGTAAAACGAGCAAAACAAAACGACCGTTTTCAATTCGGGGCAGAGTTCCGCCGATTTTTTCAGCGTTTCGAAACTTTCGTACAGGCTGTTGGCGTTAAAGGCGCAGTTGTAGGCGTTTTCCCCGATTAAAAACGGGACGCAGCCGAACTGCGCGTGACTATCGCCCAGAATCAGCGTTTCCACGTTCGCGGCGTTCGCGACCAGACCGTCGTATTTGTGAACGACGCTGTCGAAATAAATCCGGTAATAAGACGCGTCCACGCAATTCCATTTCAATTCCAGTGCCTTGCGTTTCGCCTTTCTTTTTTCTTTATCGGAAACGAACATAAAAAGGGCTTTCGCCATTTTCTTTTTTATCGCCCGCATCAACGGCATGACAGCACCCTTCGCCAAAAATTTCCATTCCGGCTCATTCTAAAACGGACGAAAGAATTAAAACAAGCAAAAACAAGAACGGCTTTCAGCCGGCGATCGGACGATTTTTGACCGCCGTCGCCGCCGCGACGAAATAAAAATGCCGGTCGAGCCAGTTTCCCATCAGTCCGACGACCTTTCCCATGGTGAACGCCGCCAGTATCGTTCCGATTCCCAACCCGTCCATATACCCGAGAAAAGCAAGAGTCAAAACGCCCGTGACCGCAAGACAGCCCACGTCAAAAGCGATTTTCACTTTCGGATACCCGATGCCGGTGATGCACGAAACCTCGCGCGGGAAAAGATCCGTCGGAATAATCGGCAGACGGCAACGGTTTGAAAGGGCGATGCCGAAGCTGATCAGCAGGTAGCTGACGACGAAATACGCCGCGCGTCGGGCGAGGTCGTCGGGCAGCATGCCGACCCACGCTTTGTGAACGTCAAGCATCGCGCCGAAAACGAACCCGACGGCAAAGCTGAACAGATAATCAAGCACGAAACGCCGGCGCATAAGCATCAGGCTCAGGATCAAAAGTCCCTGAAAAATATACGTCCACGTTCCAAGCGTCAGCGCGGGCAACACTTCGGAAAAGGCGAACGGCACGCTTGAAATCGCCGATATGCCCGATCCCGAATACAGCATCAGGACAACGCCGAAACTGTTTATGACGACAGCCAGCGTCAGAGCCGCCTCGCCCCGCAAAACTTTTTTCGCCCCTTCGGCGCGTTTTTCTTCCATTGCGCGTTTCTCCCTGCAAAATCCGCCGCGGCGGTCATTGACGAAGAGTCTTTTTACACCGTTCGCGCATATTAACAAATGTATAATTTTTCAAAAAATATAGATAAAAACTATCGATCGTGCTATATCGGAAAAAGCAAGGAGCTGCCGGCATGAACCTGTTTTATCTGCGATATTTCGTTACTTTGGCGGAAGTGCGGCAATATACGAAAGCCGCCGAACGGCTGTGCATCGCTCAGCCGAGTCTGAGCCACGCGATCGCGCAGCTGGAAAAGGAGCTCGGACTGCCGCTGTTTGAAAAAAACGGCAGAAAAACGACGCTGACCCGCTTCGGCGAAGAATTTCTGGTCTGCGCGGAACGAACTCTCGCGACGCTTGACGCCGGAGTGGAATCGCTTCGGCGCGCCGCCCGCGGCGACGGACTGATCCGTCTGGGGTTTCTGCGACCGCTCGGCGTGGAGTTCATACCGAAGCTTGCCGCCGAATTTTTGCGCGCGGTTCCCGATTCAAACATTCAATTCGTCTTTCGCACCGGCGTCAGCCAAAGCCTGTTGGAAGACTTGTCCGCGCGGAAATTCGATCTTGTGTTTTGCTCCGAACCGCCGCGGAAACAAGGACTTACGATCGTTCCCGTCCAAAAGCGGGAGCTTGTTCTGATCGTGCCGAAAAATCACCCGCTGGCGTCAAGACACAGCGTGGATCTGCAAGAGGTCGCGCCGTATCCGCAGGTCTTTTTTGAAAAAAGCTCCGGTATCCGCACCGTGGTGGAACAGATGTTCCGGCGCGTCGGCGTCGAACCGCGCATCGCCTGCGAAACGCAAGAGGATCAGGTCGTCGCGGGACTGGTCGCCCAAGGGTTCGGCATCGCGGTCGTTCCTTACATGGATCTGTTGCTGAAATTGGACGTCGGGATATTGCGGATCAGCTCTCCGGCTTATGAAAGAAACCTGTTCATGGTCAGCGACGACGGCGTGTTCATGCCGCCGTGCGTGCGGCGTTTCCGGCGGTTCGTAATAGACAGCCGAACCTTTGATTGAAAAAAACGCCTATAAAAAAATCCGATTTTTTATAGAAAATTTACATAAAAAATTCCGCAAGAAAAGGGCGGTCCGTTTCCGAACCGCCCCGAAATGTTTTGCCCGTTTTTTTTAACGCTGTTTCTGGCTGACCAGAGCGGCGATGACGTTTTTGTTGCCGTTGGGCTGCTTGGGCGCGAATTTCGCCAGTTCCCGTTTGCGGTTCGCGGCGTTCGCGACCTGTTCGGGCGTGTAGATTTTCGGATAGTTGTTCGGATTGACGCGCGACGTGTAGTTCGGCGCGACTTTGACGTTGTCTTTCGTAATGCCGAATTTTTTCGGGTCGTAAATCATATCGTCCGTCCACGGCAGCATGACTTCTTTTTTCTGTCCCGTTCCCATGCAGTTTTCGATCTGCGGATCCAGAATGTCGTGATGCCACTGGTCGTGCGGATACAGCGGAGTCAGAATGAAGTTTTTAAACTCGTTTTTGCCGCCGCCGTGCAAAGGCAGTTTGTGGTGGACGTTGTAGCCCGGAACCGATTTGCCGTTGCGCATCAGTTTCAGTTCGTCGTCGCCGAATCCCAGCTGTTCGCGCAATTCCTTTTCATGGTCTTTCGCCAGCATTTTCAAGAATTTGGAACGCATGCCCTCTTTGCCGCCGGAGCCGTTGAATTCGGCGCGTTTGGCTTTGCGCACGTCGCTGGGGGGAACCTGATAGACGACTTTTTTCAGCCCCATGCCGTGAATGTTGTCGAAATTGAATTTGCCGGCGCGCTGTTCCGCGGTGTATCCGGCTTTCGCCTGACCGCCGTTGCCGCCTTTGTTTTTATGACCGCGTTTTTCGTGAACGTATTTTTTGTTCGCTTCGAAATCGATTTCCAGCATGAAAAGCCTCCTGAGCTTTAAAAGGTCTTTGTTACGAATCACCTTAGAGAGTTTGGACAAAAAAATCAACAAAAATTTTGTTGTTTTTTCACCGGACGTCAAAAAAGCGGGAAGCCGTCCGGCGGTTTCCCGCTTTGAAAGAAAGAACGTTTCGATTTACCGCTGTTTCGACGCCAGCGCCTTTTGCAAAGCGATGTTCCGGACGGGCTTTTGCTGTTTTTCCGCCTGACGCTGGGCGCGCACCGCCTGCGCGCGCTTGCGTTCCGCGTCCATTTCGTCGAACTGGGCGTACACGGGCGCCATGTCCTTTTGACGTTTGGCGACGGAGATGTCCTCGGCTTTATACAGTTTCGGATAGTTCGCGGGATCGACGTTGGAAACGTAATTCGGTTTCACGGGCTGGTTTTCCTTGGTGAATCCGAACTGTTTGGGGTCGTAGATCATTTCGTCCGTCCAAGGGATTTTGATCTTGCGCGACTCGCCTTCGCGAATGCCCAGCAGCTGCGCGTCCATGACGTCGTGATGCCACTGGTCGTGCGGATACAGCGGGGTCAGAATGAAGTTTTTAAACTCGTTTTTGCCGCCGCCGTGCAAAGCCAGCTTGTGATGGACGTTAAAGCCGTTCGGCGTGTAGCCGTCGCGCATGCCCTGAATGTCGCGTTCGGTCAGCCCCAGACGTTCGACCAGTTCCTTTTCGTGGTCTTTCGCCAGCATTTTCAGGAATTTGGAACGCACGCCCTCGACGACGACGTTGCCCAGTTCGTCGCGTTTGCCGTTGAATTCCTCGCGCTTGGCGACGCGTTCGGCTTTGGACGGAACCTTGTATTCGACTTCTTTCAGTTTCAGTCCGTGAATCGTGTCAAAGGAAAAATCGCCGTCGCGCTGAGCCTTGTTGTGGTGTCCTTCGGAATAAAAGCCGCCGTCGTTCCGGCGTCCGCCCTTGTTGTTGCCTTTGCCGCCCTTGCTGCCCGCGCCGCGTTTGACGTGAACGAATTTATCTGCGTCCATAGCCGTTCCCCTCGTGTTAAAAAGACCGTGGCGGACGATCCGCCGCCCTGTTGACAAAAATATACAAAAAAGCGGAAAAAGTGTCCAGCGGAATATGAGCGGCGGACTGATTTTTTTACCGTTCGACCGTTTCTTCGGCGGGTTTGGGCTGGCAGCGGTAATAAACGCGGTGCGGCAGGAACACGCGGCACGACCATTTTTTCTGCCCGTCGTAGGCGGGTTCGCGGTCGGTTTGCGCGCAAACCTCCTGCGCCATTTTAAAAATCTCGTTCGCGTTGGTCGAATAGGTGTTGTAGCAGATCGCCACGCGGTCGGGCGTCGATTCGCCGACGGTTCCGGCGTACCCCGCTTCGCGTCTGGAATCGACGAACGGCGTCTGGGCGCACCCGCCCAAGCACAAAAAAGACAGAACGAAAGCCCTTTTGAACGACACAGCCGCCCCTTTCCGATAAACAAACCGTCCTATAATCCCCGAAACGCCGCCGATATTCAACACGGAAATCGCTTTTTCGATTTTTTTTAAAGCCGCGGTTGATTTTACGGCGGGCTTTCGCTTATCCTGATTTTAATGATGACTGACAAAGGAGCTTTCCCATGCCCGCGAAAAAACGATTGTTGACCCGCAGCGATTTTGACGGACTGGTTTGCGCGGCATTGTTGAAGGAACTGGACATCATCGACGAAATCCGCTTCGTCCACCCCAAAGACATGCAGGACGGCAGGATTTCCATCACGGACGGCGACATCACGGCGAACCTGCCCTACGTCGACGGCGTTCACATCGCTTTCGACCACCACATCAGCGAACTGTCCCGCATCATCTGCCCGCCGAACTACATCGTTTATCCGAACGCGCCGTCCGCCGCCCGCGTCGTCTACGAATACTACGGGGCGGAAGACCGGTTCAAAAACATTCCGAAAGCTTTGATGGAGGCGGTCGACAAAGCCGATTCCGCGAAATACACCGTCGACCAGATCATGAACCCGTCGGGCTGGGTCCTGCTGGCGTTCATCATGGACGCGCGCACGGGACTGGGGCGGTTTCAGAATTTCCGCATCACGAACTACCAGCTGATGATGAAGCTGGTCGACCTGTGCCGCGAAAAAACCGTCGACGAGATTTTGCAGGACGAGGACGTCAGGGAACGCGTCGACCTGTATTTCGAACACAAGGACAAATTCATTGAACAGCTGAAACGCTGCACGCGCGTTCACAAAACGATGGCGCACATCTATCTGCGCGACGAACAAACCATCTACGCGGGCAACCGGTTCATGGTCTACGCGCTGTTCCCGCAGATCAACATCTCTGTTCACGAAATCTGGGGAAAGAACAAACGCAACGTCGTTTTCGCCGCGGGCAAATCCATTTTCAACAGAACGTCGAAAATGAACATCGGCGAATTCATGCTGCAATACGGCGGCGGCGGGCACATCGCGGCGGGAACGTGCCAGGTGCCGATCGACCAAGCCGAAAGAATCCGCGGCGAAATCATCACCGCGATGATACAGGACGTTTAACGCGGACGTTGAAAAAATGGCGAACGACAAATTCCGTTTGGTGACGCGCGGCGATTTCGACGGGCTGGTGTGCGCGGTTTTGTTAAAGGAGCTGGATCTGATCGACGACATCAGGTTCGTCCACCCCAAAGACGTGCGGGACGGGCTGATCGACATCAAACACGGCGACATCGTCGCGAATCTGCCCTATTCCAAAGACGCGTCCTATGTTTTCGACCACCACGAAAGCGAAATGACGCGCGTCGGACGGCGGGGCAACAGCTACAACGATCCGGACGCGCCGTCCGCCGCCCGCGTCGTGTGGAACACCTTTGGCGGCGCGGAACGGTTCAAAAACGTTCCGGCGGACATTATGGAGGCGGTCGACAAAGCCGATTCCGCGAACTTCACGCGGGACGAAATTCTGAACCCGACGGGCTGGACGCTGTTGAGCTTCATCTTGGACGCGCGCACGGGGCTGGGGCGGTTTCGCGATTTCAGAATATCGAACTACCGGCTGATGATGAACCTGATCGACCTGTGCCGCGAAAAAACCGTCGGCGAGATTTTGCGAAACGAGGACGTCGGGGAACGCGTCGACCTGTATTTCGCCCAGCAGGACAGCTTCGTCGACCAGCTGAAACGTCTGACGGCGGTTCGTAAAAATCTGGCTTACGTCGACCTTTTGAACGAAGACGTCGTTTATGCGGGGAACCGTTTTATGATTTACGCGCTGTATCCCGACGTCGACGTGTCGATGCACGCGATGTGGCGCGTCAACGGGCAGAAAATCGTGTACGCGGTCGGAAAATCGATTTTCAACAGAACGAATCCCGTCAACATCGGCGATTTGATGCTGCGCTACGGCGGCGGAGGACACGCGAACGTCGGCGCCTGCCAGATCGATCTGGACAAAGCCGCGCGGATCGGGGACGAACTGATCGCCGCCCTGACGGACGCGCGCTGACAAACCGCTTTCCGTCGCGCCGCAAAACGACCGGACGCGTCAGGTCACTTCCGTCACCGCGCGGATATTGCCCTGGCGGTTGATTTGCACGACGCGCAGTTTGTCGTGCATTTCGGCGATCGTCTTTTCGCGGTCGATCGTCGGATAGCAGTGCAGAATGCGGTCGGTGAAGGCTTTGTACGCCGCTTCGGAATTTTCGGCGTGAATGGTCGCGAAACAGTTGTCGTGTCCGGATCCCATCAATTCCCACAACGCCCCCGCGTTCGCCGTCGAAATTTCGCCCCCGATGATAGCGTCGGGCGTGAAACGCACGACCAGGTCGATCAGCTTCGGATACGTCATCGTGTTCGTCTGTTCGGTACGCGACAGCACCAGATGAACATGGTTGGGGTGCGGCACGATCAATTCGCGCGTGTCTTCAATCGTGATGACGCGTTTGTGCGAATCCAAAATCGTCAGCAGGTTGTTCAAAAACGTCGTTTTACCGGTCGCCGTCGCGCCGGAAACCAAGATGTGGTCGCCGCGCTTGATCGATAAAATCAATCGTTCGTAGGGGTCTTCGGGGTTTTCGACCTCTTTCAGCTTGTTCAGTTTTTGCAGACGTTCGCCGGCTTTCAGCCCGTAATCGCCCAGCCCGAATTTCACGTCGTCGGAATGCACGCGGACGCACATGGCGATGCCGCCGGTCAAATCGTCGTTGTCGTACATCACGTTTTTGCCGGCGATTCCCGTAAAACGGTGATCCCCGGGCAGAGTCGCGTACACGGCGGGCGACCCCTGTTCGGGATCAAACGGCAGTTCAAACGTGTTGGCGATGATGTGCATGATGTCCGTCAAATACGTTCTGGACAGGTTTTTGTCCTGCTGGCAAGCCCACGGATACGCCCTGCGTCCACGCAGACGCAGCCAGATTTCGTTCGGGCGGTTGATCGCGACTTCTTCGACGTTGTCCTGTTCGTACCAATACGACAGATAGCGCAAAGTCGATCTTAAAACCTGAAAGGCGTCCGTGCTCATGCCAAATACCTCCTAGAACAGTTCGGGAACGGGATCGACGGAGTCGTTTTTGCTTTCCTGCGACGCCGCCGAAACAGCCGACTGCTGCGGTCTTTGCTGTTGCGGTCTGTCGGCGATCAGTGTGCGTTTTTGCGGCTGTTGCTGCTGCATCGGCGGGTATTGCTGATACTGCTGCTGTTGCGGCACCTGTCCCGTATAGTTGTTATAGTATATTTGCTGCTGTTGCTGCAAGTTCTGCGGGTTGTTCATTCCCCCCGGCGCGTAGCCGCCCTGCGCGGCGCCGCCGCTGAACAGCGTGTCGTTCGTGCTGCGCGGATTCGCGCCCAGATCCTGCGTCGGATCGGTGTCCGCCTGATCTTCGCTCAACAGCGTGTCGGGACTGCCGTGGCGTTCTTCCGACGCGCGGTCTTCGTCTTCCAGCGAACTGCGCAACCACAAATCCGCGTTGGCGAACACCGTGATGCGCGTTCCGGACGGAACGAACAAACGGGTTTTGATCTGTTTCGTTTCCTGTATCAAATCTTCAAAGATCTGCTGCATCGTGTCCGAAAACTTGGTGCGCGCGTCTTCCGCCGCCTGCTGTCTGCCCGTGACGGCGACCTGACCGTCGCTGCCGACCTGCGAACTGTCGTTCGTCGCCATCGCGTACAGGAAAGCGGACGTGATCGTCGACTGCACCAGCGGCAAGCCGTATTTCTGCGTCAGCATGCGGTCGACGTAAGCACCGACGCCGCCGCGTCCCGAAGCGTCGCCCGAAATTCCCTCTTCAAACCCGAACGCCGCGCCGTCGGGACGGATCAAACGCGTCCAGCGGATATCGATCTTGTCGGCTTTAAAGGTGTCTTTTCCGCCCGTTCCCGTCACTTCGCCGATCAGACGGCTGCCCGCGGGAATGATGATTTTGCGTCCGGCTTCGGAATAGATGTTGCGTTCGACGATCGCGGACACGGGCACGTCTTCCGAATTCGTGTCGATGGAACGGATCAAAACCGCGGGAATGGCTTTATCAGCCAAAATCATGTTTTCCATGTTGACGCGGTAGGTTGACACGTTTTTCTTGATGCCCAGATCGTCCCAGCTCTTGCTCTTTTTCTGACGGTTCCAGACGTCGCGTTCGTTTTCCTCCGGCGCGACGGGCATGCCCATGCCAGGCTTGATCTGACGGCGGTAAGCCAGCTGCAACGCGCGCAACTGCTTGATTCTGGCGGGATCGTAGCGTTCGCCCTTGCCCGTTCCGCCGCCCGCGCCCAGATATTTGCCGCGATAGCGATAGCTGTCGGGGTCGAACGTCCCCACGACGGAAATTTTGTCCTTTTTGCCGTCGTCGCGCAGTCCTTCGGGATTTTGCGTGCCGATGACGTTGCCGTCCTCGTCGACGATGTTGCCGTTTTCGTCCACATAGCCGATGACGTTGCCGTTTTCGTCATAAACGGCGCCGTCCGCGCCGATGACGCCGATGCGCTTGCCGTCTTTGCCGAAAGCGAAACGTCTTTTGCCCAGCTTGTCCTGCAATCCGGTCAGCTTTCCGTCGCGCCACGTCCCCAGAATCGTGCCGTCGGCGTCGACGATCTCCCCGTCTTCATTGATGCGCCCGATCACGTTGCCGTCCAAATCGACCACCGTCCCGTCGCCCATGATAATGCCGATCACGTTGCCGTTTTCATCGCGGATCGGTTCGCCTTCCACCACGGAACCGACGACGTTGCCGTTCATGTCGACGACCGTCCCGTCCGGCAAAACGCGCCCGACGATGTTGCCGTCCTTGTCGCGCACAAAGCCGTCGTCGCCGACGACGCCCAAAAACTTGCCGTCGCGCCCGACCGCCACGCGGACGTTCTTGGACTGGGGAACAGCCGCCCCCGCGCGCCCGATCACGTTGCCGTTCGCGTCGACGATCGACCCGTCGGGCAGAACGCGACCGATCACGTTGCCTTTAAAATCGACGACCGTGCCGTCGGGCAGGACGCGTCCGATCAATTTGCCGTTTTTGTCGTACGCCAGACGTTCGGGCGGTCCGGCGCGTCCGATGACTTTGCCGTTCGCGTCGACGACCGTTCCGTCCGGCAGCATTTTGCCGATGATGTTGCCGTTCAGGTCGACGACCGTCCCGTCGGGCAGAACGCGTCCGATCACGTTGCCGTTCGCGTCGTACACCAGACGTTCCGCGCCCGTTTTCGTCAGGAAATTCCCCTTGTCGTCGACAATGCCGTCTTCCAGCAAAGCCCTGCCGATGACGTTGCCGTCCATGTCGACGACCGTGCCGTCGGGCAGCATTCTGCCGATGATGTTGCCGTTTTCGTCGCGCAGATAACCGTCCGCATCAACGACGCCCAGGAATTTGCCGTCGGGACCGAACACCGCGCCTTTGGGATAGACTTTGCCGATGACGTTGCCGTCCATGTCGATCACCGTGCCGTCCGGCAGGACGCGCCCGACGATGTTGCCGTCGGCGTCGCGAATAAAGCCGTCGGCGCCGACGACGCCCAGCGGTTTGCCGTCCGAACCGTACACCATTTTGCCGATCATCGATTTCGGAAACATCGATCCGTCGTCGTTCGTGCTGATCAGCGAGATCATGCACAAATGCGCCCCCGCGTTGTCCAGCGCCTGCCCGCTTGCCATCAAACGTCCCAGCACTTCGCGTTTTTCATCGACGATCGTGCCGTCGTAATGCACGACGCCGACGACGTTGCCCTTGCCGTCCTTGCATTCCTCGCCCGCGGGAACGACGCGCCCCAGAAACTTTTTATCGTCGGTCAGAACGCGCATCGACGCGGTGACGTAGCCGACTTCTTTTCCGGCGTCGTTCAAAACGCGCCCACGCGGCAGAACAGTGCCGACCGTTTTGCCGTCGACGGCGATGACGCGGCGACCCGCGGGCATCGCGACGCCCAGCTTTTTATCGTCGGAAGACATCAGCCCGCCGTCTTTCAGCGCGCCGACGAACGCGCCGCCCGCCGGATTGACGCCGTAAGTCCCGCCGACGATTCTGGCGACGATTTCGCCCGCGTCGTCCACGGCGTAGCGCAGATCCTCGGCGACGCCCAGCACCTTTTTATCTTTGTCCAAAACGGCGCCGTTCGGATCGAAACGCCCCAGAACCCTGCCCTCGGCGCTCAGCGCGTCGCCGCCGGCGGTGATTCTGCCGGCGACCGAGCCGTCGGGTCCGATCACGCGCCCCTTTTGCACGACGCGCCCGACGCGTTTTCCGTTTTTATCCTTGACGTTTCCTTCGAAATCGACGCAGCCCAGCTCCGCGCCTTTGGCGTCGACGACCGTTCCCTCCGCCGAAACGGATCCGACGATTTTTCCGGATTCGTCGATGACGTTGTCGCGTCCCAAAGCCAGACCGATCTGCGCGTTCTGCCCGTTCGTCAGCGAACGGTCGTAATTCACGCGCCCGATTTGCCGCCCAGCCGCGTCGACGACCAGCCCCTTGTCGTCCAAAGTTCCCAAAGCGCGGCATTGCAAACCGACGGGAACGGCGTTCACGATCCCGCGTCCGATGATGTTGTCGCGTCCGTCGCGCAGGGAATCGTCCGCCTGCAACGTCGCCAGGACCTTGTCCGATCCGGCTTCTTTCAGTTCGCCGGACGAATTGATTTTGCCGATGATTTCGTTTTTAAAACTGACGCCCAGCCCCTCTTTGACCGAATAGCCGACGACTTTCGACCCGACGGACGTGACCGTGCCG
>ERZ808245.301-NODE-301-length-26857-cov-4.575554_pt1 | contig 26857 bp, 31 predicted proteins | sample MGYA00521243_ERZ808245 | MGnify/ENA primary metagenome ERZ808245 (study PRJEB31516, sample SAMN03275576) | gut metagenome | biome: mammalia-associated habitat; material: feces | host: Papio cynocephalus | place: Kenya | collected 2012-07-07 ... | reverse complement strand
CGGCGGGATCGCCCAGATTGCAGGCGAAAGCGAAAACCCTTTCTTTCAATTCGGCGGCGAAAGCGTCCAAAGCTTCCTGCAGCATATCCGTAATGATGACGGTCGCGCCCGCGTCATGCAGTTTTTTCGTGATGACGCGGCCGATGCCGCCCGTGGCGCCCGTGATCAGAGCGCATTTTCCCGTAAAATCCATTTCTTTTCCCTTTTCAAAAGTTGGAGGTAGATTACATTAAAGCGTTTTCAAAAAATCTTCAATATCCTGCGGCGTGTTCAGCGCGATTCCCTTCAAATCGGGGGAAATGCGCTTCGCCATGCCCGTCAGAACCTTGCCCGATCCGGCTTCGGCGATCGCGTCGACGCCGTTTTCGACCGCGAACAGCATGCTTTCGCGCCAGCGCACGGATCCCGTCACCTGTTCGACCAGCAGTTTGCGGATTTCCGCCGGATCCGTCACCGGACGCGCGGTCACGTTCGCGATGACGGGGAAACGCGGCGCCTTGATTTCCGCTTCCGCCAAAGCCCGCGCCATCACGTCGGCGGCGGGCCGCATCATCGGGCTGTGGAACGGCGCGCTGACCGCCAGCTTGACGGCGCGCTTGACGCCCTTGTCCGCCGCGATTTTAACGGCGCGGTCGATCGCTTCGGTCGCGCCGCTGATGACGACCTGACCGGGGGCGTTGTCGTTCGCCGCGACGCAAACGTCGCCCTGCGCGGCTTCGGCGGCGATTTCCTTCGCCTGTTCGACGGTGACGCCGATCAGCGCCGCCATGCCGCCCCGTCCGACCGGAACGGCCTGCTGCATCGCGCGACCGCGGGTGCGCAACAGACGCGCCGCCGTCGTGACGTCGAAAGCGCCCGCGGCGCACAGCGCGGAATATTCGCCCAGCGAATGCCCCGCCGCGTATTTAAAGGTTTCCGCCAGCGAAATTTTGCCTTCCTGCTGCAAAATGCGGACGACCGCCATGCTGACCGCCATCAGGGCGGGCTGAGCGTTTTCGGTCAGCAGCAGATCCTCCGCCGGACCTTCGAACATCATTTTGCTGAGGTTTTGGTTCAACGCGTCGTCGACTTCCAAAAAAACCTCTTTGGCGACGGTGAACGCGTCCGCCAAATCCTTTCCCATACCGACGGATTGCGAACCCTGTCCCGGAAAAACAATAGCCTGAGCCATAAAGCGTACTCCTTACGGAAAAAACAAATCAATCGACCGATACATAAATGCTTAAATCGCGTCTTTGTCAAGCATTGTTGAAAAATCGGCGGAAAACAAGCTTTTTTAAACGCTATTTCGAAATTCGGAAAAGTTCTGCTTGCACTTCGGACGAAAACAACGCTAAATAGAGGGCGGAAACCGGCTACGGACGTTCCGGCCGCCAATCCGGTCAGGTTCGGAAGAAAGCAGCCGTAACGGTTTAGGGCGGGTCGTTGTCCGGTTTCCTTTTCCTTTTTTCCGAAAACGTCCGAAATCATGACCGACAAAAACGAATACCGCGTCCTTGCCCGCAAATACCGTCCGACGACTTTTTCCGACCTGATCGGGCAGGAAGCTTTGGTTCGGACGCTGAAAAACGCCATTGAAACGAACCGTCTGGCGCAGGCGTACATTCTGACGGGCATTCGCGGCATCGGCAAAACGACGTCCGCCCGCATCATCGCCCGCGCGCTGAACTGCGTCGGTCCGGACGGCAAAGGCGGCATGACGACCGAACCCTGCGGCGTTTGCGAACACTGCCGCGCCATCGCCGAAGACCGCGACGTCGACGTCGTCGAAATCGACGCCGCCAGCAACACCGGCGTCGCGAACGTGCGCGAAATCATCGAAACGACGCGCTACAACCCGACGTCCGCGCGGTTCAAAATCTACATCATCGACGAAGTCCACATGCTGTCGACCGCGGCGTTCAACGCTTTGCTGAAAACGCTGGAAGAACCGCCCGAACGCGTGAAGTTCATCTTCGCCACGACGGAAATCCGCAAAGTTCCGACCACCGTTTTGTCGCGCTGCCAGCGGTTCGACCTGCGCCGCGTCGAACCCGACGTCCTGACCGCGCATTTCAAAAACATCGTCGCCAAGGAAAACGTCACCGCGCAGGACGAGGCGTTGAAGCTGATCGCCAAAGCCGCCGACGGTTCCGTTCGCGACGGGCTGTCCCTGCTGGATCAGGCGATCGCCCACGGCGGCGGCGACGTCACGGCGGATTTCGTGCGCGCGATGATCGGGCTCGCCGACCGCGCCGCCGTCGTCGATTTGTACGAACAGGTGATGAAAGGCGACGTCAAATCCGCTTTGGATTCGTTTTCGCGCCAGTACGACGCGGGCGCGGATCCCGTCATCGTGTTGCAGGATCTGCTGGAACTGACGCATTGGCTGACGCGCGTTCAAATCGCCCCCGAACTGGCGGACGACGGCAGCATGGCGGCGGCGGAGCGCGACCGGTGTTCCGAAATGGCGAAAAAGCTGCCGATGTCCGTTCTGACGCGCGCGTGGCAAATGTTGCTGAAAGGCATCGACGAAACGCTGAAAGCCCCGTCGGAAAAGCAAGCCGCCGAAATGGTTTTGATCCGTCTGGCTTACGCGGCGGATCTGCCGACGCCCGCGAAATGCGTCGAAGCCCTGCAAAAGGGATCGCCGTCTTTTAACGCGCCGTCGTCCTCTTCCGCCGGGGCGGCGACGGCTGAAAACTTTGCGGCGGCTCCCCGCGCCACGCCCGTCCGTTCGTCGGACTGGGGCGGAGTCGCGGCGGTCGCGCCCGTCCTGGCGCCGCAGGCGCAAAGCGCGTTCGCCGCGTTCAATTCTCTGGCGGATCTGGTGGCTTTCGCCTATAAGCAAAATGAACTGATGTTCGCTTACAACGTCGAAAAGTTCGTCAGTCTCGTGTCCTACGAGCAAGGCAAAATCGAATTTTTCCCCGTCGACGGCGCGCCGCACAATCTGGCGGGCGAAATGGTCGAAAAACTGCGGCAGTGGACGGGCAGGAAATGGATCGTCACCGTCGTTTCGCAGCAGGGCGGGCAGACGTTGCTGCAACAGGCGCGCGCCAACACCGAAAAGCTGAAACAGGATATGACGCGCAATCCGCTGGTGTCCGCTGTCTTGAAAGCTTTTCCGAAATCCAGAATCGACACGGTGCGCCCGCGCAAAGCCGCGAACGCGGACGAAGAGGACGGGGACATCAACGACGCCGGCTACGCTTTTCTGACCGACGCGGCGGCGCAAAGCAACGACAACGAAAGGGACGACGAATGACCGATTTTAACATGTTGATGAAAAAAGCGCAGGAAATGCAGGCGAAGCTGATGCAACAACAGCGCGATCTGGCGCAAAAGGAAATCACCGGAACCGCCGGCGGCGGCATGGTCGAAATCGTCATGACGGGCAAAAGCGAGGTCAAGCGCATCAAAATCGACCCGTCTTTGGTCGATCCGGAGGACGTCGCCGTTTTGGAAGACTTGCTGACCGCCGCGTTCAACGACGCGCAAAAGAAAGTCGAAGCCGAAACCGCCGACGGGTTGAGCGGCATTCTGCCCCCCGGCATGAAAATGCCTTTTTAGCCGGAAAAAAGCCGTGCGGGAAAACGAAATCGAAACTTTGATCCGTCTGTTTTCGCGTCTGCCGGGGTTCGGCAGACGGTCGGCGCGGCGCGCCGTTCTGCATCTGATCAAAAAAAAGGAAACGCAGTTGATTCCTTTGGCGGCGGCGATGCGCGACGTGATCGACCATGTCGAAACATGCCCCGTCTGCGGCAATTTGGACACGCAAACGCCGTGCGCGGTGTGCCGCGACGAAAAGCGCGACGCGGGCGCGATCTGCGTCGTGCAGGACGTGGCGGACCTGTGGGCGATCGAACGCAGCGGCGCGTTTCGCGGACGGTACCATGTTTTGGGCGGTCTGCTGTCGGCGATCGAGGGAACGGGACCGGACGAACTGCGTTTGCCCGCTTTGGAAAGAAGAATCCGGGATTCCGGCGTGACGGAGCTGATTCTGGCTTTGCCCGCGACGGTCGACGGACAAACGACGGGACATTACATCGCCGAACGGTTCAAAGACTTGAACGTCCGGATTTCTTCGCTGGCGCAGGGAATCCCCGTCGGCGGGGAACTGGACTATCTGGACGACGGCACGATTCAAACCGCGCTGAAATCCAGACGGTGAGGAATCAATCCTCCAACGCGTTGACGCAACGGGCGAAATCGTCCCCGCGCTGTTCGAAATTCTTGTAAATGCCGTAACTGGGCGCGGCGGGCGACAGCAGGACGATGTCCCCGAATCCGGACAATTCCGCCGCTTTTTTCACGGCGTCGTCCATATTTTCGGCGCGCACGGCGCGCGCGCCCTTTTCTTCCAGCGTTTGCGCCAGACGTTCGCCCGTCTGCGGCAGGGTGACGACGGCTTTCGCCGCGCCTTTCGCGACGAAAGACGCCAGTTCCGAATAATCCTGTTCGCGGTCGAACCCGCCGGCGATCAAAACGATCGTCGCGAAATCGCCGAACGACTTTAACGCCGCGACCGCCGTTTCCGGCGTCGTCGAAATGCTGTCGTCGACGTACATCACGCCTTTTTTGAACGCGACCGTCTGCAAACGGTGAGGCAGGGGCTGAAACGTCTTCAACGCTTCGCCGCACAAGGACAAATCGCCGCCCGCCTGCTTGACGACCGTCAGCGCGGCACAGACGTTTTTCAAATTGTGTTCGCCGCGCAAAGGCACGACGTCCGTCGGAAACAGCTTTGCCGCGCCGTCGTAAAACCAATCGCCGAAAACGTGAACCGCGTTCATCGCGTCGAACCAGACGACGTCCTTGACGTCGCGGACGTTCATCGCCGTGCGGGGATCCTGCGCGTTCAAAACGGCGACCTGCCCCGGTTTGCGTTTCGCCAGAATGTTCAGTTTGTCGCGGTAATACTGTTCGTGCGTCTTGTGCCAGTCAATGTGTTCGGGATACAGGTTCAAAACGACGGAAATGTCGAACGGATACTGTAAATCCGCGCACATGTAGCTGGACATTTCGACGACGACGGCTTCGAACCGGTCGAGCTTGTCCGCCATCGCGATCGCGGGAATGCCGATGTTGCCGCACAGCGCGACGCGGTTGCCCTGCGCGCGCAGCAAATGGGCGATCAGCGACGACGTCGTCGATTTTCCTTTCGTCCCCGTCACGCCGATCAGCAAAGGACGCGAATCGGGCATGGACAGCGCGGCTTCCATGAACAGGTTGACGCCCGTCGTGAAAAAGGCGCCGTAATATTTCGCCATTTTGATGTCGTGGCGGTACAGGCTGATGCCGGGGGATTTGACGATGACGCCCGAATGCGGAATCGGGGTCGGATCCTCGATCACGGTGACTTCGCACCCGCGTTTTTCCAAAAAAGTTTTAGCCGCCCGTCCCTCGGCGCCATAGCCCCATACCGTGACGGGTTTGTTGGTCAAAGAATTTAACAACATCGTCGTATTCCTCCGGAATCAGGTGATTATCCGACAAAGAAAAAACTTTCTCAATCAAAAAATCCTTTTTATTTCCGTATTTAGCCGTTACGGCGGGCGACAGGGCGGCGACCGCGGCGTCGTTTTTCCATTCGGCGCGGTCGGACAAAGCCATCAGCGCCAGCGCGGATTCCTCGATTTCCCCGACGCATTCGAACGGTTTGAACGCGTCAAGCCCCAGCAACTGCCTGTAGCCCGCGATTTGGGCGGGATCGTTCAGCATATCCGTCCCGAAAACGCGCACCAGCCGATCCTTTTCCATAAACGGCGCCAAAGCCAGAAAAACGAACCGGCATTTGTCGCAATCGGCGCACCATCTGTCCAGCCGTTTGCGTTCGTCCAGCTTGAACGCTTTGTTGCAGCTGGTGAACACGGCGTCGTATTTTCCGATTTTTGAAAACAGGAACGCGATCGCCAGTTCCGACAGCGGACGCAACAGGGAAAAATAGCGAAAATCGGGCAGAACCGTCCGCGTCAGCGCGCGAAAAGCCCGTTCGAACTCGATCGATTTGCTCCACTGATGGTTGACGACTCGCCCGTCCTTTTCCGTGTTGCCGACGTTGGCGGAACGCTCGTTCGACAGGACGGCGTCCGTGAAGTCGTACAAAACGGCGGCGCACATCAGAATGAAAGCGATGACGCCCGTGACGGGGACGTGTCCGTTCAGCGCGCCCCGCGCCTGTTCGTTCGCGGCGATCAGATCGGGCGAAATCCGGCGGCGCACCAGAACGGAGGACAGTCCGGACGTTTCCATCGTTTCCCTGATCGGGCGGGGCAGACCGACCGAAAACAGCACGGGCGAAAAGCCCGCCGATTTCAGCGATTCGATCGACACGATCGAATCCTTTCCCCCGCCGACGGGAACGACGGTTCCCTTTTTCAGCCGGACGTCCGCCGTTTTGGCGCGGGCGGCGTCCGACCGCGGGAAAGAAATGCGCGGCGCGACGTTGTTGCGAAACGAAAATTCGCCCAGTCCGGCGGAATAGAACAGATCGAAAAACGCCGCCTCCGCCCGCGTCATCTCGTCGTTGTCCAGCTTGATTTCGTCGGGAATGTACAGTTTGTAATAGCTGACGCCCGCGGCGAAATGCAGCAGACGCAGACACAAATCCAGCGCTTCGCGGCGTTTACCGTCCGTCAAAACGGGGGCGTTTTCAAACGTGATCGTTTCTTCGAACGTCATCGCGCCGTCGTTGAACGCGTAGCGCAAATGCGCCGTTTTCGTCGCTTCGTCGTAAAAACGGTCGGTGAAATGAAACGATTTGACTTGTTCGCGCGGTAAAAAAATCATCGGTTCGCCCTCTGTTGAAAAAGCGGGAAAAAGGTAGCAGAATTACGCGCTTCGTTCAATCCCTTTACCTTTTAAAAACAATTCGGAAGCTATACTTTTTCCCGTGTTTTTTACAAAAGAGGTCGTCATGGCGATTGAAAAACAGGCGTTTAAAACAAAATCCGTCCTTTGCGCCGCCGTTCTGCTGGCGGGAATGCTGGTCGCCTACGTCCGGCACGCGCCCAGAACGCCGGACGTCCCGGTAATGGAACAGGCTTTGTCGCTGTACAAGCGGGGCGATTACAAAAACGCGCTGACTTTTCTGGCGCAGGCGGATCTGATGAACGTCCCCGACGCCGCTTTCGTTCTGGGGGCGATGCACCTGTCGGGCAAAGGAACGGACGCCGACGCCGCCAAGGCGCTGAAATACTACGAACGCGCGGCGGACGGCGGGTTTGCGCCCGCGATGACGACGCTGGCGGTTTTATACACCGACGCCGATGAAAAATACGTCAAAAACGATTTTGAAAAAGCGCGGTCCTACGCCGAAAAAGCCGCGGACGCCGGCGACGTCGAAGCCCAAATGATGCTGGCGCGCTGGTATGAAAACGGCGAAAACGTCATCAAAGACGTTTCCAAAGCCGTCGAATACTATAAACGCGCCGCCAGAAACGGCAATCAAGGCGCGAAAATGGCGCTGGTGCTGATTTATCAGAACGGGGCGAAAAACGTCAAAATCGACAGAAAGGAAGTCGACCGCTGGGAGGACAGCATTAAAAAGCAGATAAGGTTTGAAAACATCTTTCAAAACCGTCCCGCCGATCATATCGAAAAAATCGCCCGATGAAAAAGGCGGCTTTAACTTTTTTTTCGTTGTTGTGCGCCGCTGCGCCGGTTCGGGCGCAAACCATCGACCGCGATTCGTTCGAGGTCGGCGTTGAAGCGTACAACGCCGGAAACTGCGCCGAAGCTTTGCGCATTATGAAACGGTACGAAAAGGATCAGCCCAGCGCCGCCTACGTCGTCAAGGTCTGTTCCCTGATGCTGGAAAAGCAAAGTCGCGAAAACGGCGATTCGTCCGCCGCAGACGCCGCGGAACTGCGCAAAGGCGATTTGACGCGTTTTGAAAAACTGGGCATGGTCGCTCGCTTCGCGCGGGAAGTCGGCGGCATTTCGGGCGCGGCCTACATCGCCGCGCTGACCGCCGAAGCGCGCAAGGGATCGCCGAAAGCGGCGTTTCAGCTGGGTTTGCTGTATCAAGAGGGCATAGGCGTTCCGCATGATTTCAAAGCCGCCCTGCGCTGGTTCGACGCCGCCGCGGAAAACGGACACGCGTCCGCCATGAACTCCGCCGGATTCTACCGCCGGTACGGAATCGGCGCCGCCCGCGACGACGCGAAAGCTTTGGCGCTTTACGAAAAATCGGTCGAAAACGGCAATTCGTTCGCTTTGTACAATCTGGCGCGGCTGTACGACGACAACAAAAACCGGCTGAAAGCGTGGCTGTTTTCCGATTTGGCGGTCAAACGCCTGCCGCGGGACGACAAGCGAAAAATCGACCGCGCGCGGGATTTGCGCCGAAAAGCTGACAAAAACCTGTCGGCGTTTCACCGCGCCTATCTGGCGAAATTCCGTCCGTTCGCGATGAGCGCGATTTTGACGCCCGACGATTTGAACGGCGCCGCGATGCCGAGATCCCTGCCCGAGCCGCCCGAAAAAATGATCGAGGAAACGGCGTTCATGAAATTCGTTTCAAAGGACGCTTTCGACAACCGGTACAAGGTTTTCTTTCCGCTGATGCCGTCTTGGGTAGGATCGGATTCGAACGGGGAAGCCGATCCCGCCCTGACGGGAAAAACGTTGCCCGCGCCGTCGCCGGAAGACGCGGACGCCGTCGCCGCGCTTTATTTCCGTCCCGCGGATCCGCGCTATGTCCACCTGACGCTGAAAAACGAAAAAAGCGCCGTCCCGCTGTCCGTCGGCGACGTCGTGACGCTGACCGTCCTGACGCCGCTGTTCGAAACGCCCGCGACGCGCAAGGGCGGACATTACTACATTCAAAACACGGGCTACGACGTCGTTCTGAACGACCCGCAATCCGTTTTGGGCGCGGCGGGGTCTTTCGTCCTGACGCCCTTGCCCGACGACGGGAAACGCGCGGAAAGCTGGCTGAGCCGCAAATTCAAAATCCGCCGCGCGGGAACGGCGGTCGTGCGCTTTACGCCGCGCAAAAACCTGCCGGCGGAGGAGAAAATCTTTCCCCACGCGATCAAAATCGTCGCGGTCAAGGGCAAAGATCCGAAATAATCACAAATCCCCGACCAGCCGCGCCAGCGTGTCGGACGTGATCAGCTGCGGCAGCAAAACGGGCTGTTCGGCGCGAGGCGCGTAATAAACGTACAGCGGGATTCCGCCTCTGCCGAAACTTTCCAGCGCGGCGGTGACGGCGCCGTCGCGGTTCGTCCAGTCCGCCGAAAACGCGGCGACGCCCTTGCGCCGGAAAAGTTCAGCCGTTTTTTCCGACGCGAAAGCCGTCTTTTCGTTGACAAGGCAGGTCAGGCACCATTTCGCCGAAAATTTGATGAACACGGGGACGCCGGCGCGTCTGTAATCTTGAATTTGCGCCGCGTCGTAGGGAATCCAGCCGATCCGTTCCGCCCGCCGTTTTTCGACCGACGCGGGCGAAACCGCCGCCAGCGCGTACCCGACGAACAAAACGGCGGCGAGCGTCGCGGCAAAGGACGCTTTTTTCAGCCGTCCGTTTTCTTGCGCCGCGCCCGCGAAAACCGCGGCGAACGCGACGGCGACCAGCCCCGACAGTCCGACCGCCAGCGCGAAATCGCCTTCTTGCGCCGCCAACACCCACAGCAGCCACGCCGCCGCCCCGTACAGCGGAAACGCCAGCAAATGGCGCGTCAGCACCGTCCAAGCCCCCGCTTTGGGCAGCCTTTTCGCAAACGACGGGACGAAATCCAGCAAAACGAACGGAAAAGCCAGCCCCGCGCCCATCGCCCAAAACACGCAAAGGGTGACGGGCGGCGGGCTCATCAATCCGAAGCCCAAAGCCGTTCCCATAAACGGCGCGGCGCAGGGACCGGCGACGACGACCGCCAGAACGCCCGTTCCGAAATCGCCCCAGTTTTTCCCGACGCTTTGTCCGAACGCCGCCAGCCCGTTTCCGATGGCGACGACGTCGGAAAACGCCAGCCCCAAAAAGAACATGAACAGGCTCATTCCCAAAACGAACGGCGGATATTGCAGTTGAAAGCCCCAGCCCAGCTCCGCGCCCGCCGACCGGAGCGCGATCAAAACGCCAGCGGCGGCGGTAAAGGACGCCAGAACGCCCGCCGCGTACAAAACGCCCGCTTTGCGCCGCGCCGGAAGACCGGCGTTTTCCGATTTGATCAGGCGAAACGCTTTCAGCGACAAAACGGGAAACACGCACGGCATCACGTTCAGCAGCAATCCGCCCGCGAACGCCAGAACCAGTGCCCACAAAAAATCCTTTAAAACGACGGGTTCGTCAAACACGGGCGGATTTTCGGCGGACCGCGGCGCGTCGATTTCGAACGCCGCGGCGACGTCGTTCCGCGCCGTGTAAAAAACAAGCGTTCCGTCCAGCCTTTCTGCGGGGGAATAGTCCTCTCGCGCCGCCTTTTTCAAAAACAGATACGCTTTACCGTCCCTGATTTTCACCGACTGCGGCGCGGAATGGGTCAAAACGTTCGGACGCGACGGAAAAAAATAAGCCGTTTCGCCCCGTTCGGGCGCGGTCGCCGCCAAGATCAGCGATTCCGGCGTTTCAAAAAAAACCGCCGTTTCGTCTTTCGCGGGCAAAGCCGCGACGGCTTCGGCGACTTCGGCGTTTTCAACGGCGGGCAAGCCGTTTTGCGCCATCATCACCAGCGCCACGTCCCGCGCCATCGGGACGCATTCGTCGCCGCACGCCAGCCACACCGCGCGTCCCGTGATTTCGAACACCCCCGCGGGCAGATCGTCCGGCGCTTTGACGCGGACGGGAAAATACGCGGCGTCCCCGCGGTATCCGTATTCGACAAAACCGCCCGCGTCGATCCGTTCGGGAACGGACCAGTACCGTCCCGTTTCCGAAAACCCGTCGGGCAGATTCAGCGTCAGTTCGACGGCTTCGCCCGCGTCCCCCGCGTTTTTCCAATAAACGTGCTCGCCCGCGTTCAACTTAATCTTCAACGCCAGAAAAAACGATTCGCCCGCCGCGACGGTTTCCCTTTGCGCCAGCAGTTCGGCGCGCGGCGGTTCCGCGCCCGCCGCGTCAAAAGCGGACAAAAGCAGGAAAAAAGAAAAAACACATAAAATCCGTTTCATTTTTCGACCGTTTAGATTAAAATTTTCGCAAACGGCGGTTTAACCCCGCCTGTCGGACAACACCATTATTTAAGGATACGACCCCGTGTTCAAGGCATTTCTTTCTTTTGCGCTGTTTTTCGCCGCGGTGTCAAGCGTCTGCGCGCAGACCCCCACCGCGTTCAAGGAAAGCGAGGGCGAACAGGAAAACACTTTGTCGAAATACATCAACGCCAGCGCGGTCTGCGCCAAAATGACCGACCCCGAGGCGCTGTACGAACGCGGCATGCTGCTGATCAGCGACGCGAACAGCGACGCGTTCATGGCGGCGGCGGACTGTTTCACGTCGGCGGCGATGCGCAACCACACGCCGTCCCAGCTGGAACTGGGCAAGCTTTACGAAATGGGCAACGGCGTCAGCCAAAGCAAGATTTTCGCCTACAAATGGTATCAGACGGCTGTCCTGCTGGGCAATCAGGACGCCATTCCCTACCGCAACAAGCTGGAAACGAACATGTCTTTGGACGAAATTTCGCTGGCGAATCCGATGATTCAAAGCACGCTGAAACTGATCGACCTGTTCGACCAGAAACAGCAGGACGAAGTCGACAAGCTGGACGCCAAAGTCGCGGAGGAATACAAGAATTTCGGCGTCGACATCGCGAAATACGACGTCAAAGAGGAAAAGAAAAACGCCGTCGAAAACCCCTTGATCGAGGCGCTGATCCGCGATCAGCAGAAAAAGATGAAGGCAGCGGGACTGAAAAACAGGGCGAAAAACGCTAAAACGGAACAGCCCGCGTTTCCGTTCATGGGCGGCGCGCCCGACGGAAACGGGGACGGAGAGGGCGAAAACGAACGCCCCGCCCGCCGCAGACGCCGCATGCCCGAACAAGAGGAACAGCCCGCGGAACAAAAAGATGATTGGCGGAATTTCGGCGGCGACGCGGATTTTTAAACATGAAAAAAAGCCCCGCCGAAGCGGGGCTTTTTCACAGGCATTTCAGATAAACAACGTTATTTTCGTCGATCTGGCGGATCGTTTCGATCGTATCGTTTTCGTAATCGGGATAAACGGGCGTGTAGACGGCGCAAAAATCACCGCTTAAACACGTCGCGCACCCGCTTGACAACAGCGTCGTCGCGCAAACCGCGGCGAACGCGGCGGACGAAAGCCGCCGATTCCGATTTTTTCCTTTCGCTTTCTGCTTTTTCGAACGCCCTGCCGGAACAAAACGCCAGAAAACAGGACGCGCCGATCGAAACAACGGCGATAAAACCCAAAACGGCATCGCTCATTCTTTCGTTTTGTCTTCCCGCATTTTCGCGTTCACGACCGAAAACAGATCCAACACCTTGACGATCTTCGTCAAGACGGCGTCGTCTTTCGTTGTCGGCGTCGCTTTGACGATGATTGACGCCGCGGCGACGACCGTTCCGAACCAAAACAAAGCCTGTTCCGCGAAACCGGAAATCGATTCCATATTCATTTTCAACCCTTTCCTTTCGATGATGAAAAAACGGGGCGCTTTTTTCGTCCCGTTTCATTACGACCGCTTGCGCCCGCCGCGCCGGAAAACCAGACCGCCTCCGCCCTGCGGCGCTTCACCAGCCCCGCGCAGATTTTCCCGTCGGCGTAGACCCAGCGCATCATCTGCTTCGGCACCTGATCGTAACGTCCGGCGTTCAAAACGCGGCGCAGCGACGACAGATAAAAAGCGCGCGCGCCGATATTGAACGCGAAACTGACCAGAGCTTCGCGCTGGCGGCGGGAAAGCTCGACCTCCACGCCGCCGTCGACGACCGATTCGGCGGCGGCGACGTCTTGCGCCAGCAGAATTTCCGCCGACTTTTCCGTCACGCCGGCGACGTAGCTTTCGTCCGGTCGCAAAACGTGACCGTAGCCGATGGTTCTTTTTCCCGCGACACAAGTGTATTCCAGCGGCGAAAAACCTTCGAACCGCTTGATTTTGTTCAAAGCTTCGCGCGAAATCATTCCGTTTCCCCCGAACGGCGGAGCAAAACGTAAGTCTTGGCGCAGATGTAAATCAGGGTCGCGATGCCGATCAGACACCCGACCCATTCGTTGAACACCGGTATCCACGCCGGCGCGGTCAGCCCCGCCGAAATCGTGACGCCCTCTTTGACGTTGTCCATTTCGAACCTCCTTTTTCTATCCGCCGACGCTTTTCAGCAGGTTGACGGAAAAAGCCAAAGCCCGATCCGTCGCCCCGACGCGCGAACGGCTCGCCTTGCGCCGCAGGACGACCGCTTCGCGTTCCGCGCGGTCCCGAACGTCGAACGCTTCGCGCGCCGCTTTCAAATCGTTGTAAAGCAGCGCGTCGTTATAGGACGAGACGTCAATGCCGGACGATCCGGCGCGGGCGATGTTTTCGCCTTTTTCCTCGGCGTTTTTTTGACGGATTTCGCGAATGTCGGCGGCGGCTTTGCGCAAAGTTTCGCCGGCTTCGGCGTCGTAATCGGCGGCGGAATCGTCCCCGCCGTCCCAGTTTTTCAGCAAAGTCAGCGTCGTTTTCGCGCTGTTCGCGAAAGAAGACGCCGCGTTGTTTTTCGTTGTCATGACAGACCTCCTTTTTCGTTAAATTTTGTGAACGGACACCGTTGCGAAAATTCCGGAAACAGTCAGCGGCAACGGCTGATCCTGTTCGATTCTGACGCCCGCGGTCACGTCCCACGGCGCGGAAAGCGACACTTTCCTATCCCCCGTGAACAAATCGGGCGGCGTGTCCGTTTTGTCGCCGACCCGACGAAAACTTTGCCGTTCGACGCCGCCGCGCGTTCCGGCGGAAAATCCCAGCGATCTGTAAAGACGCAGCTGAACGCCCGACACGCGTTTTTTCGACGTTTCGGACGCGCCGTCCCCGACATTCGCCAGCGGCATCGTTTCCAAAACGGACGTGAACGGCAGTCCCGCGTGAACGACAGAGGCCGGAGCGTCCAGCGCGATTTCGCCGTTTTGAACGACCTTTTCGGTCTGAACGGCGCCGTTCGCCAGCACGGCGACGGTTTCACCCTCCAAATGATCCAGTCCGGCGACCTTTGAAACCGGTTGCCCGTGATAGGACAGACCGCTGTCGACGAAAAAGCATTCCGCCGTATCCGCCGCGTCTTCCGCGATTCCGGCTTCCATCACTTCGACATAGCGGCGCACCCGCCCGTTCACGACGCGGCGCACCAGCAAAAACAAATCGTCCCGCCCGCCGTCCGGCGCGGGCAGAGCGGCGGCGCTTTCGACGCGACCGCCGGCGATCTCATGACGGTGCCACGCCGTGACGGACTCCGCGGCTTCGTAAGTCAGTCCCGCCAGCGCGCCGTTTTTCAAAACGCACCAGACCACGGGGACGGGTTCCTGCTGCAAAGCCATTTGGACAATGCCGCTTTGCGTGACGTGGGGCGCCAAAACCGTCAAATCGCGCGCGACATAGTCGTCCGAATTGCTGTTGTACGCGAACGCGCGCAGTTTTCTGCCGCAACGCTGGACGAACAAAGTCGCGCTGCCGACTTTGACCGGCGCGACGGATTCGCTGCCGTAGGCCGAATGGCGGCGCGCTTTGACCGTCATGGGAATCGTTCCCTCGCCGCCAGACGTTTCCAGCGTGAAATCCGCCCCGACCGTTCCGATCGCCAGAACGCGCCCCGGCGACAGCCAGCACACGTCGTTGATCTGATCCGACGACAATTCGTAATTGTAGCCGTACTGCGACGAAACGGAAGCGTCCGGCGCCGTCGGGGAAAAAACGTCGTACTGCCCGACTTTCGAACCGTAGACGCCGTTTCCCTTGCCCAAAATCAACCTCTGTTCGAAAAAGCTGACAACGGCGGGATACCCCGTCGTTTCGCAAAAAACGCCCAGCCGCCACGCCTTTGACGCCGTCGTGTTTAAAAAGGACCAGCCGCTGAAAACCGCCGCCTCCACCTGACGCGCGCCGATGAACCGCGTGATTTTCGCCGCGCCCCATTTCACGTCGGGATTGCCGGACTGCATAATGCGCACGGCGCGCCCGACGTCCGTTTCGCTGAAAACGTCCGCCGTAGCCGTGATTTTAATGTCGCCGTCGACGGCGGAGGGAGTCAGCGCGACGTCGCCGGTATGCACGGGCAAATAAGGACCGTCTACCGTTCCGGCTTCGGCTGTGCGCCAGTCCGTCCGCCCGTGGCGCGTCAGCGTGCGCAAAGGGTAGGACGGATGCGCGATGTAGACGACATCGCCGGACTGCGCGAAACACAGCCCGTCCAAATCTTTTTCGGCATAAGGCAGGGCGAGTTCCAGCGGCTGTCCCTGATCGTCCAGAACCGGACGGCGACCGGTGAAAAAACGGACGTACCCGTCGCCGAATTCCAGCAGATAAGCCTGCTCCGCCGAAAATTGAAAAGCGAACAGACGCGCTTTCGCCTCGTTCTTTTTCGTTTCGGCGACGAACCGCGTGCCGCCGCGCCGCGACACGGGTCCCTGAACGGACGGCACGAAATTTTCCAGAACCTTGCACGCGCCCTTGTATTCCTCGGTGTCGACGCGACCGCCCATCAGGTCGGATATTTCGCCGGCGTTGAACCGGACAAAGGAAACGGAACACGTCATGACGCCCTCGCTTCCAGCCAGCCGGCGGGGCGGCAAACGTCCTGCGCGCCCTCCATCGCGGACGCCGTTTTCGCCTGCTGGACAAAGTCGCGGTATTCGCGGCACAGCGCGTCTTTCAGCGCCGTTGACGCCGCCAGCGGAACGGCGAGATCCGCCGCCAGCCGCAAAGCCAGAGCCTCGACGAACATCGGATCGAACCGTTCGGCGTCTTCGACGCGCGAAATGCCGATAAAGCGGAACGCGTCGCCGTCAGCCAGAATGTTTCCCCCTTCAGTCTGATAGCCGCCGCAATCGACGGTTTTCCACACGCGCAGACAGTCGGACGGCACGGCGAACGCGGCGGAAAACCCGAACAGGGGCTTTTCTTTCAGCGGTGCCAGAACATAGCGTTTCAAAGCGAATCGCCACGGATACGACCGCAGCACGAAATCGCGCGTGTCGTTGAACAAAGCCTTGCAGTATCGGGCGGCTTTGGTTTCGTCGTCCAGCGACGAAACGATCAGCTCGTCGCCGATTTTCGACAAAGCCCGATTGCAAACGGAAACAGTCGAAGTCATTTTCAATCCTTTCAAAAACAGGCGGCGGAGAAATTCAATCCTCCGCCGCCGCGGTTGTTCCGATTATTCCTTGCAGTTGATTTTAACGACCAGTTCTTCCTGCATGCGCACGGCGCCGATCGACATTTCGTAATAGACCTGCGTCGCGAAACATTTGTCGTCGCGTTCGGTGATTTTTCCGACGATGTCCTGACCGATGCCCAGCTTGACGCCGTCGGACTGGAACGCGAAGCACGAACGCCCGATCGCCGCGGGCGTCTGATCCGCGGACATCACGTCGGGCAAAATCAGCGTTCCGTCGCTTTTCTTGGCGTTCAGCTGGACGAACTTGAATCCCATAAAGGTGTCCAGTTCGCCCCGAACCAAAGCTTTGGCGGACGCGTAGTCGGCGGAAGTGACTTTGGTTTCGCTCAGCAAATCGTCCAGCTGTCTGGCGGACAGAACAACGTAGCGTCCTTCCCCCGGCGCGTCGCACGAATCGAACAGGCGTTTGACTTCGCGCAGTTTGTCGAACGTGAATTTCGTTTCGCAGCCGGCGTCGACGATCTGCGACGCGGGCAAATCGACGGACACGGCGCCGGTTTCGCCCGTTTTGGCGGCGCCCAGAGCGGCTTCGACGACGGCTTCGTCGATCGCGCGCCCCATCGCCCAGGCGGCGGCGTTCGCGTAATCGCTGGTCGGATCGATCAGCGTTCTGATTTTGTCGTCGTTGTCGATCAAATCCGCCCAGTGGTATGTTTCCAAGCTCAAACAGCGGCGCTTGTGCGGCGTGTCGGCGCGCGGCGTGTCGGCGTGGCGGGTCGTTTTTTTAACGGCGGCGACCTGCCCGATCTGGTCGATAAAGGCGGTCTTGCCGCGCACGCTTTCAAATCCGACCAAATCGCGCAGCTTCGATCCTTTCTGCTGAACCAAAGCCTGCACGTTGGCACTGTACTGGCTGACAAACGAATTAGTGATCTGCGTACTCATTTTTCTTTCCTTTTTCAATTTCAAGACATAAAAAAAGCCCCGTTTTTCAAACGGAGCGGTCCGACCGTTTCAAACGGCGGGTTCAATCCTCGCCGAACAGGCGTTTGCGCAAACGGTAGACCTGCTGGACGGTGGAATCGTGATCGGGGTGGCTCGCCTGCATATAGGCGGGAACGGCGGACAGACGGGCGATTTCGGCTTTGATGCGGTCTTCGTTCGAAACGACCTGCGCCTTTTCGCCGACCAATCCGCGGTCTTCGGCGGCGGCGTCCGCGATTTTCATTAAAAAGCCGACCAGTTCGCCGCAGTTGGCAAGCCCGCTTTTTTTCAAAAACGCCGCCAGCTCCTCGCCGCCGTATTTGTAGATCAAAGCGCGGGCGGCTTTGATTTTCGCGTCGTATTCGTCGCCGAATTCCTCGCGCAGCCGCCGTTCGGCGCAATCGCAATATCCGCGCGCGCGGTCGTTGATTTCATCGGCGAACCGCGCCGCGCCGTCGACGATCCAGTCCCAAATCCCCTGCGCCTGTTCGACGGACAGCTTCAATTCCGCCGCCAGCGCGCCGAATTCGTCGAAAACGTCGTCGTCGATTAAATCCTGCAAATTTTCATTCATCATTGTTCCTTTCAGTTTCTTGCAACAAAGCGACCAGCTTTTGCCCGTCGCACGCGGACATTTTCAAAATGTCCAGAAAAGCCGCCCGCTTCCCGTCGTAAAACGCGCTGGCGGCGGAAAAGCCGTTCGAACCGGAAACGTCCGTCACGGGCGAAAGCATATGACACTTGCGCGCCAGATCGCGCAGGACCGCTTGCCCGTCGTCCGTGCCGAACACGGCTTTGTACGCCTCGATTATCCGCAAAGTTTTGCGTATTTTTTTTCGTCTGACGCTATCATTCATCGTTTTTTTCCTCCTCCGGCGCGTTAAACAAAGCCGCGCCCGCGCCGTACATCTCGCCGATTTTGCGAATGGCGGCGGGGACGTTGAACACCTTGGCGGCGTCGGGCTGAATCGACAGAAACTCCCGCGCCAGTTCCAGCGTGCGCATCACGGCGCTGGCTTGCAAATGCTTCTGCGCCAGCGACAGCGGCGACACATAGTCGATTTTCACGTCGCCGAAACCGACGCCGGCAGGCAGAGTCATCTTGCCGTGACGCACCAGCAGCCCGAACACGCGCGCCATCATCGGCGACAGCATTTCGGTCTGCAAACGCCCGAAAACGGGTCCCAGCAGACGCATTTTTTCCTCCGCGCGCTGCAACACCTCGGTCGCCGTCATGCGCGCGTCGTCGATCGTCGTCAGACGGTCGTTGTAAAAAGCCTGCCGGATCCGCCCGCGGATTTCGTTCATGATTTCCAGCCCGACCCCCGAATCGGCGCCGCTGACAAACGCTTTCGGCGCCTCGCCCGTATAGCGGATAACGCCGCCGGGGACGGTCGCGGCGGGGGCGAACTGATCGTCGTCCCGAACCAGCAGAGGCGGACGGTTCGCCAGCTGCGCGGCGATGATGGTTTCTTTCATCATTTCCTGAATCATTTTGATGTCCGGCAGAACGGACATGGCGGGGGAACGCCCGTACACTTCGGCGCACGCCTTGCCCCAGCGCGCGACGAACAGCGGCGTTTCGTCGAATCCGCCCGAAAACAGCACGGCGCGTTCGTTTTTCAGCACGTACACCGAAGCGATTTTCTTGTCAAAAGCGCCGCCGCGCCCGTAAAAAGCGTTCGGAACGACCGCGTGGACGATTTCAAACTCCCCGTCCGATTCGGCGTCGACCATCGCCGCCAGCTTTTCGGGCAAAGCGGCTTTTCCCCACGTTTTGACGATTTGTTCCGGCGTCATTTTGAAAACGCGGTACACGCCGCAAACGCGTCCGGCGGCGTTCTCCTCCAAAAACAGCTCGCCCAAAAAACGCGACTGAAACAGCAACCCGTCGTTTTCCTCGTCCCAGCCGACATACAGCCCCGCCGTCCCCAAAACAGCCAAATCCAAATAGACTTCGTGAATATTGGTCGCGAAACCGGCGGCGGGACGGACGATTTCGTCGGCGACGGTTTGTTCCGCCCGTTCGACCCATTTTGAAACGACCGGATCGTCTTTGAATTTCGGAACGGTCAGCGAAAACCATTTGCCGGCGGGATTCGTCATCAGTCCGTGCAACCCCGCCGCCAAAGTTTCCGCGGCGTTCACCGCCGTCGTTTCAAACAGCTTCCGTCCGCGGGGAACGCCCGCGGGCGAATTAGCCGCGAAATCGGCTTTGCGCGGCAAAACCAGTTCGGAAACCTCCTGCCACAGCTTTTCGAAATTCGCGCGTCCGGATTTCAACCCGTCGACCTTGCGAATGATTTGATCAGCCAAAGACTCCGCGTTCATCACAGCCCCAACAAGTTTTTCCGTCCGCCCAAACCGACCGCGCCGTCGTCGCCCAGCATGCCGCCGAACACGACGTTCGTCCGTTTCGACGCGCGGCGGTTTCTGTCCAGTTCGTCTTCAAACGCCCTGTTCGCCGCCTCCGTTTCCGTCGCCGCCAGACTTTCCGCGCGGGCGTTTTCCTCCGCCTTTTCCCTGCGGCGTTCGTCGCGCACGCCGTTCGCCAGCTCCGTTACGGACAAATTCGGATTGATCAGCATTTTCGGGTTCGTCACGGCGGACGCCATCTGCTTGCCGATCTTTTTCAATCCTTTTCCCAATCCCATTGCGTTTTTCCTTTCAGCCAAATTTTCGACATAAAAAAAGCGCTCCGAAACGGAACGCTTTTTTTTCATTTACACCTGTTTGAGTGTAATCACATAATGTCATACATTTTTTCAAATGTCAACACGTTTTGTTGTAATTTTTTATTTTCCCCGATCGGCTCTTTTTTGCAACAGCGCGTTAAGGGGGATTTTCGTCTTGTTTTCCGCGGTTTTTTCCTGCTTGGCGGCGGCGATTTTTTCAGCCGCCAGCGCCTGACGGTTTTCAACCGTCGGAATCGGCAACGGTTCGGTTTTCGGCGGGCGCGGCATATAATTGGAATGCGGACGCACCGTCAACCCCAGCTTGTTTTTCATTTCGTTTTCCATGTCGCTGTATTTCAGATCGAATTTCTGATAGCAGTTGGCATAGATGTTGTTGAACCGTTCGAACGACACCGTGCTTGCGTCGGGGGTCGAGAAAAACTCTTCGGTTTCCTTGCGGCTCATGTACGGCTTGCCGTTGCAGGTGCAGACTTTTTCAACAACGTCGGCGACGGGGACGACGCGTTCGAATTTTTTGTCTTCTTCCTCGCGCGTGCAGTTGGAACGACGCTGACGCGCCATTTTGATGTACAAAATATCATAGCTGTCGCGGGTCATATAATCGGTGAACCAGCCTTTGAACGCCGCCTGATAAGCCGATCCGTCGACCAGCCCGCCTTTGACGGCGGCGTTTTGGAACGGATTGACGAAATGCGGGTCTTTCTGGCGCAGGGCTTCCAGCGGTTTGTCGTTGCCCTGCAAAGCCAGTTCGTAGCAGACGGCGCAGGACGTGGCGGACGCGTCGGCTTCGATCGCCGCCTGATTCTGGATATAGGTTTTCGGCGTGTCCAGATAGGCGTCCAGCAAGATGCCTTTCTGGAACTGCTGGGCGTGGCGCAACTCGTGCGCCAAAGTGCCGACCATGCGGTTTTCGTCGTTGTTGGCGTTCAGTTTCAGATTGTTGGTGACCTCGTCGTACGAACCGTAGGCGCGCATCGCCCGATCCAGACGAATCGGCGTTTTGTGTTCGGTGGCGTCGTCAATCAGCTTCGCGCCCGTTTTTGTTTTGCGCAATTCGGTCAAAGCGGCTTCCAGCCTGTCCAAATCTTCCTGACTTTCGTAGACCAGATAGGGATAGGACGGTTCGGCGCCCTGTTTGACGGGCGTGGCGGACTGCTGATTTTCAAAAGCGGTGCTGATGACTTCGGACATGGCGAACTCCCAAAAATGCTCTGTTGAAAACGACTTTACCGTTTTTTGTCTGTTTTGTCCATAATTTTTATCAAAAACTTTTCGGGCAAAAAGCTTGACTTTTGCCCGCAAAACGGTTTGATTTCGACAGTTGTTTTTAAAGGGAATCCTCCTCATGCTGAAATTCGAAGTCGAAAAAACCTGCGGACGCGCCCGTTTGGGCAAACTGCGCACGGCGCACGGCGTCGTGGAAACGCCGGCGTTCATGCCCGTCGGGACGGCGGCGACCGTCAAGGCGATGATGCCCGAATCCGTTGCCGAAACGGGGGCGCAGATCCTGCTGGGCAACACCTATCATTTGATGTTGCGCCCCGGCGCGGACATCGTGGAACGGCAAGGCGGACTGCACAAATTCATGAACTGGAACCAGCCGATCCTGACCGACTCGGGCGGATTTCAGGTCATGTCGCTGTCGAAACTGCGCAAAATCACCGAAGAGGGCGTCGCTTTCCGTTCGCATCTGGACGGACATTTGTGCCGGCTGTCGCCCGAAATTTCGATCGGCATTCAGCACAAACTGGACAGCAACGTCACGATGTGTTTCGACGAATGCCCGCCCTATCCCGCCGAACGCAAGTACGTCGCGGATTCGACGCGCCGGTCGATGCGCTGGGCGAAACGGTCGAAGGACGCGTTCGTCGACCGCGACGGCTACGGCATTTTCGGTATCGTGCAGGGCGGCGTCCACCCCGATTTGCGCGAAGAATCCTGCCACGCCCTGACGGACATCGGCTTTGACGGCTACGCGCTGGGCGGACTGGCGGTCGGCGAAGGTCAGGAACTGATGTTCGACACGATTTCGGTCACGACGCCGCATTTGCCGGACGACAAACCGCGCTATCTGATGGGCGTGGGCAGACCGTCCGACATCGTCGGCGCCGTTTTGCGCGGAGTGGACATGTTCGACTGCGTGATGCCGACGCGTTCGGGCAGAACGGCGCAGGCGTTCACGCGCGACGGCGTTTTGAACCTGCGCAACGCGAAATACAAGGAAGACTCGTCGCCTTTGGACGCGCGATGCCGCTGCCCCGCGTGCCGCAACTACACCAAAGCGTACCTGCACCACCTGTTCCGCGCGCAGGAAATTCTGGGCGCGATGCTGCTGACGTGGCACAATTTGACATATTATCAGGATCTGATGCGCGGCATTCGCCAAGCCATACGCGAAGACAGGCTGGAAGAATTCGCCCGCGGCGATTTCGCATGACGGAAAAGCGGGACGACAACGGCGGCGAAAAATCGAAACAGCCGCCCCGCCGCCGCGGGGGGCTGGTGTCGTTCGGCGCCGACGTCCGCCGTCTTGTTTCGCCGATTTTAGGCAAAAAAGGCTTTATCCAAGCCGACATTCTCGCGCATTGGGAGGAAATTCTCGGCGCGGAGCTGGCGACGGGCGTCCGCCCCGCCGCGGTTTCGTTTTCGAAATCAACGCCCGACCAAGCCGTTTTGACCGTTTCGGCGTACAGCGGCGCGTTCGCGGTCGCTTTTTCGGCGCGCAAGGCTCAAATTCTGGAACGGATCAACACTTATTTCGGCTATCCCGCTTTGGCGGACATCAAAATCAAACAGGGCGGCTTTACGCCGAAACTGCCGAAATCCCGCGCACTGCCTCCGCTTTCCGCCGAAAAACGGGCGGAGATCGACGCGCTGACCGCCGGCATCGCGGACGACGCTCTGCGCGAAACGCTGAACGGCTTGGGCGCCCTGATCGAATCGTCAAAAAAATAATTAACAGGCGATTTTTTTTCGTTTATAAAAGGAAAAATCGTCTTTTTTGAAACGGAGCTTGCAAAATGCGAAAAAACATCAAAGGATTCGCCGTTCTTTTTCTGGCGCTGACGCTGTCGTCAGCCCCCGCGTCCGCGGAAAGCTGGCTGCAAAAGGTCAAAAACTTCTTCTCGCCCGCCGCCGACCCCGCCGCGACCGAACAGACCGCCGAAACGGCGCCGTCCGCCGAACCCGAAGAAAACGCCGCGCCGCAAGCGAAGCCCGTTTTCGATTTTTCCGAAAAGACGTTCGGCGATCCGAACGCTCCGCTGAAAATCAACATTTTCACGTCGCTGACCTGCCCGCATTGCGTCACGGTTCACACGCAACTGGTGCCGTATTTAAAGGAAACTTACGCCGCCAGCCGTCAGGCGCAAATCATTCTCAACGATTTTCCGCTGGAAAACCGCGCGCTGCTGGGATCGCAGATTTCGCGCTGTCTGACGGGCGACAACTACGACGCCTTTATGGACACGCTGTTTGAAAACCAGATGAAGTGGGCTGTCGCGCCGAACGCGCAGGAAGCGCTGGCTCCCTACGCCCGCCTTGCCGGCTTGTCCGAAGACATGATGGTCGCGTGCGCCACGGACGAATCCGCGACCAAACGCCTGATCCGCGACCGCAACCTGATGACGATGAAATACAAACTGCGCGCGACGCCGACGCTGATCTTCACGCTGGGCGGCGTTTCCGAACGCATAGAGGGCGCGCCCGACAGACAGGCGGTCGACGCGTTGATCGACAAGCTGAAAAAAACGTACAAAGGCGAATGGCTGCCCGAACAAACGGACGAACCGGACGCCCCCGTCATGACGGCGCCGTAAAGCGGAATCCCTTGACTTTGCTTTTTCCGCTTTATAAAATACAACCGCTTCGGACATGAAAATGCCGCAGGAACAACACCAAACGCCCGATGATTTGCGGGAAATCGAACGCCGGCTACGCGTTTTGCGCGAACAAACGGCGGGCGGCGCGGAAAATCGGGAACAGGCGTCCCCTCACCCGATCGGACGGGCGATGTGGATAGCGTTCAACGTTGTTTCGGACTTGATTGCCGGAGTGATATGCGGCTTGGTCGCGGGATACGGTCTGGACAAATGGCTGGACACCCGTCCCGTTTTCATCGCCGTGTTTTTGATAATGGGGTGCGCGGCGGGCGTTTTGAACGCGGTGCGTTTTTTGCGGCTGTACGACGAACGTCAGCGCGAAAAGCGGGAAGTCCCCGCAGAAAAGGAATAAAACGTGTCGGGTCCGATAGAACAATTCGAAATCAAGCCTGTCGTCAAACTGCCCAAAGTGGACGGAATCGACCTGTCTTTCACAAATTCGTCGCTGTTCATGGCTTTGGCGGTCGTCGTTTGCGCCGCGTTTTTCATCGTCGCGATGCGCAAACGCAGTTTGATTCCGACAAAGCTTCAATCGGTGGCGGAAATCGTGTACGAACTGGTCACGGGCATGATCAACGAAATGGTCGGACCGGAGGGGCGCAAGTTCGTCCCGTTCATCTTCACGCTGTTCATGTTCGTCGTTTTGGGCAATCTTCTGGGCTTGTTGCCGTACAGCTTCACCTACACCAGCCATTTCGCGGCGGTCGGTTCGCTGTCGGTGTTCGCGATTTTGGTCACGGTCGTCGCGGGATTGAAAAAACGCGGTTTAAACTGGTTCACGAATTTCTTTCCGTCCGGAACGCCGTTCGCGATCGCGCCGATTTTGGTTCCGATCGAAATCATTTCGTTTTTTTCAAAACCGTTCAGCCTGACGGTGCGTCTGACCGTGAACATGATGGTGGGTCACATCATGCTCAAAGTGATCGCGGGCTTTATTTACTCTCTTAGTTTTTGGGGCGGGTGGTTGCCGTTGGGTTTCATCTCGCTGTTGACGGTGTTCGAAATGGGTATCGCGATATTGCAAGCGTACATCTACACCATTTTGACCTGTGTTTATCTGAGCGATGCGTTGCATGCGCATTAACTCGTTGTTTTGTGAAGTGCTTTAATTGGGAAGGATACGAACATGGAAGCCGAATACGCAAAATACTTCGCCGACGCCGCGAAATTCTTCGCGGCCGCTTTGTGCGCTTACAGCATGAAGACCGCCGCGGAAGGCGTGTACAAAATCTGGATCACGATGATCGAAACGGTCGGTCGCAATCCGACCGTGAAAAACGACGTCAACGCGTTCGGTCTGATCGGCTTTGCCGCGACCGAAGCGATCGCGCTGTACGCGCTGGTCATCGCGTTGATCATGCTGTTCCTGTGATTTTCAAAAAGGACTGACGGACATGCTGCCGCAACTGGATCCGACATGGTACGCCTCGCAAGGCGTATGGATGTTGATTACGTTCTGCGCGATGTTTTTGGTGGTGTGGCGTTTCGTCATACCGGCGATGCGCGCGACGGTCGATGTGCGTCGGTCACGCATTGAAAACGACATTCAGGAAACCGAAAAGCTGAAAACCGAAGCCGCCGCCCTGCTCAAACAACTGGAACAGGCGCAGGCTTCGGTCAAGGCTGAAACGCAAGCCGTCATCGCGCGGGCGCAAGAAGAAGCGCAGACGCTGATGAAACAGACCGAATCCGAATTTTCCGACCGCTTGGCGGCGTACACCGCGCAAAAAGAACGGGAGCTGACGGAATCGAAACAGGCGGCTTTGCGAGAAATAGCGTCCGTTTCGGGCGCGCTCAGCGCCGAAATGACGCAGAAACTGGCGCATATCGCCGTGTCCGCCGACGAAACGGACAAGGCGGTCGCCGCCGTGATGGAAGAAACACCATGATTTTCACCCCCGCCTTTGCCGCGACGGCGGAACACGCCGCCGAACATCACAGCCTGTTTCAGGATCCGACTTTTTGGGTCGGCATCGCGTTTTTCATTACGGTTTTCGCGCTGGTGAAACTGGCGGGCAAAGCGATCGGCGGAATTTTGCAAAAGCGCGCGGATTCCATCGAACACAAATTGAACGAAGCCGCCGCCCTGCGCAAACAGACGGGCGAATTGCTGGCGCAATACCGCGACCGGCTGGCGGCGTCGGAACAGACCGCCCTCGATCAAAAAGCGCGGGCGAACGAACAGGCGGAAAAGCTCAAAGCGACCTTGATCGCCGAATGCGAAGAAAAATTGAAACGCCGCGAAGCCGCCGCGCATCAGCGTCTGGATCGCGCCACGGCGGAAGCCGGCGCGGAAATTCGCGCGCTGGCGGTTAGAATCGCCACCCAAGCGACGGAAAGACTGCTGACGGAAAAACTGACCGGCGAGGCGGAACAGCGACTGATCAACGAAGCGATCGACGCTTTGCCCGCGCTGTTTTCCGACAAACACATCGCCTGATTTTTTTCTCCGATCATCGAAACGACCGCGCGCTTGTCTTTTTCGAAAATAAAAGCGCGCCCTTTTAGCAATGGATCAATCCCATGCCGCAAAAACGCGAACAGAATCGAAATTGCGAACCCACGTAGCGGGTGCGGCAGTCCACAGTGACCCAGCCGAAGAAAGAATAGAAATTGCGAAGCCCGTCAGGGCTGAAGCAATCCAAGTGACTTTGCCGCACAGTCCAGCCCTGACCGTCAATCACTAATCCGCTGATGCCGCCAATGGACTGCCGCGCCCCTGCGGGGCTCGCAGTTGCGATTTTACTTCTATTGAAATTGCGAGGAGGACGTTAGTCCGACGCGGCGATCCAAGTGACCCAGTCGCACAGTCCAACCCCGATTGTTAGGACTCAGTCCGCTGATTCTACCAGTGGACTGCCGCGCTCCGCTCGCAGTTTCGGTGTTGTTTCCAGCCCCTATCTCAATCGAAACCGCGAGGGCGTCAGCCCGTGGCGGTCCAAGTGAGCCAGCCGCGAATGTTCAGCCCCGACCGTCACTCACCCAACCCGCCGCCGTCAATGGACTGCCACGCCCCTGTCGGGGCTCGCAGTTGCGATTTTG
>ERZ808245.300-NODE-300-length-26878-cov-4.991463_pt1 | contig 26878 bp, 26 predicted proteins | sample MGYA00521243_ERZ808245 | MGnify/ENA primary metagenome ERZ808245 (study PRJEB31516, sample SAMN03275576) | gut metagenome | biome: mammalia-associated habitat; material: feces | host: Papio cynocephalus | place: Kenya | collected 2012-07-07 ... | reverse complement strand
ATTTTTCTCGGGTCAAGTCCTGTTTGGGGCTTGACTTTTTATTTGCAGGCTTCCTTCATGAGATTGCCAACAGCACTCATGTCGATGGTAGTGCTGTTTCTGCGCTCCATCATGCTCTCAACAGCAGGGCCTGCGGTGGAACAGACTGCGCACAGCACAGGAAGCGGGGTCTTGGTCGCTTTGGCAACGCTGACGCTGAGCATAGTCCACAGCATCCTTATATCGTCTTTTTCACCGGTCAGCAGCACCTTGAATCTGCCATCCGCATCTCGCTCGATTGAAACTTTGCAATCCTTATTCATTGCCGCTGCCTCCTTCCTGGACAAGAAAGACATAGGCCGTCCGGACGCCGTACTCGCGCGCGGTCTGATGATCCGCGAAGAACACGTCCAGGCGCTGGGCTTTGATGGCGCCGCCGCAGTCCTCGGCGACGTACCGGGCGCGGCTGCCATCGGGATAAATGACCTCGATGGTCGTGCCGTAGGGAATGACGTTCGGATCGACCGCAACGGTGCGGCCTTCGGTGGCCACCGTGCCGGTGGCGGTGATGCCGTCGTTTTTACCGCAGCAGCGGGTACACGGGCAATAGGCCGTCAGCTCGAATAGTCCGAGCGGCTCGGCGGTGAGATCCGCACAGCCGGAAGCGGGCGCATCCTCGCCGGGCAGCTTGTCCTCCGCGGCCTGCGGCGCGGTGGGCGGTGTATCCGGCATGACCGGCGCATCCAGCGCAGCCACGGTGGTCAGCAGCAGAATGACGATGACCAGGCCGATGGTGGCGCAGATGGTATCACGGGTGTTTCGGCTCATGATGCCGCCTCCCCTCTTGCAAGGCATCGGGCCAGAGTCGGTGCGGATATGTAACCATCTGCACCGAATGGGAACCGCTTGTGCAGCGTCTGATAGTGCCGGATGCCGGTAAACTCTCGCACTTGCCGTATGTTCAGCGTGTAGGTACCGCCGGTAAAGGCGAGAATTGCTTCGAGGTTATCTCGGTAATATTGGTTTTCTCTTGCCATACCAAGTTCTCCTTTCTTATACTTCGTGGTAGTTTTTCATTGAGTTTTGTTGATAAATATGGTAGAATTTGCAAAAAGGCGGTGGTACATATTGCGGGATGAGCTTTTTGCCTACATGGTTTCGGTCTATCACAGCATTTGCTTCCAACGAGAATACAAAAAGCTGGCTAATCGAATCAGCAGCATATATACCGGCTTCTTTCTTTTGACCTCGGCGGCCAGCATCGCTGCTTGGTCATTCTGGGCCGAACATGAAGCGGTTTGGGCCGTAATTACGGTCACCTCGCAAATTCTTCAGATACTCAAGCCTTTACTTCCGTTTGAGAAGCAGCGGCAGGCTTTGATCTACATCATGCAAGATGAGCAGGAAATGTTTGGCGAGTTGGAAGATTATTGGTACAAAGTCGGTCGGCATGATCCCCCAAAAGCATCGGATGAAGAGATTCAGGACAAGATTCACGAATGCAAGGAGCGCTTTCAAAAAGTCTCGAATCGTTTCGCCGCAGATATTGATTTTCCGGATTGGAAATGGCTTCATAACAGAGCCAAGGTCAAAACAACGCAATACTTTTGGTATTACTTCAATGTGAATACAGAGGAGGAAGATTGTTATGCCGCAAAATGAACACCCACAGAATCCACACCCGCCCCGCGACATGGAGATAAGGCACGACGGGTTGAATGACCCCCCAACCTACCGAATCCCCACGCCGCCACCGCCGACGAAAAAAGACAAATGATCCTTCGGCAGAGAGTCGCTACTTTTTGTGGCGGCTCTTTCTCTCTGCCTTGGCCCAACGGTCAGCTTCAATCCAGCGCGCATTCGTATGCAGCCATTTGCATTTATCGCAAAGTGAGGGATTGAGTTTCCCTACCGCTATGCAAATCACTACACGCTGAATAAAGGCTCCTATCAGGATTCCTGCCAATAGGCAGAGCGCCGCCATGATAATGCAGCATTCCTTCACTCCCCTTCCTCCTTTCTTGCGTTTAATTGGTTAAACGCTATCTGTAAAAAAAATCTGTTCCACAGTGACACCAAGTGCATTTGCTAATTTCTGCAAAGTTTTGGAGGTTGTGTTACGCTCTATACCGTTTTCGAGAGCACAAATTGTGCCTCGAGAAATACCACTTTTAGCCGCAAGTTCCTCCTGCGTCATCTTCGTGCGTTCACGGCACTCTCTGAGCTTGTTCCCCATTCGGTCGTTCCTCCTTTCCGTGTGTTTGACTGGCTAAACAGTAGCATATTCGTGTTTCAATGTCAAGTGGATTAAACAAATTTTGTTAAAAAAATTGAACATACTGTTGACATGTACGAAAGCGGAATGTATAATGCATTAAACAGTTAATGTTGGGAGAATCGCTATGACGCTATCAGAAGCTATTATAAAATATCGAAAAGATCACGACCTGTCCCAAAGGCAATTCGCATTAAAAGCGGGTCTTTCAAACGGTTACATCTCTATGCTCGAAAGTAATATTAACCCAAAGACCAAGCAACCACTGACACCAACGATGCCTGTTCTCAAAAAGATAGCAAATGCCATGGACATCTCTGTTGACGCATTATTTGCAATAGTTGATGATATGCCTATATCGCTTGAACGCACAGACTATACCGAATTGCTGAGGGCCATCGTCGAAGAAAACAAAACCGGCCGCCCCGCCGCAATAGACGAGATCCGTCGTCTCTTCGGCACAGAGTACAGCATCCATAACATCTATGCCTGTGAGGACAAGAAGAAAATCGCCATACTGTACTACAAGGCTCTGGAGCGAAGAGTCGCCCTCTCTCTGACCGACATCATCGGCACCATCGACCAGCTTGACGGCCATCAGGCCGAAAAGGCCATGCTTCTCCTACACGCTTACTTGAAGGCGGGGCAGCCGATCCGAAACATCGTGGACACTGCGCTGGAGCCTTATGTGGAAGATTTGGACGAGCTCCTGTGCGGCGGCTCTCAGACCGGGTGATCGAGGTCGATTTTCGGAAATAAAAAGCGCCGCCCCCGGTGCTACCAACACCGAGGACGGCAGTGCCCACCTACTGCACATTCGTACACAACTACCACGAAGTATAAGAATAGAGACGAAAGAGGGCATGATCAGTATATCACGGCTTCTTTCGTCACGCAAGGCGAAAGGAGCTTTTTATGCCAAAAAAACAAAAGTATTTTCAGAGGAAGGACGGGCTCTTCGAGACATCCCGAACCATCAACGGCAAGCGCGTGTACTTTCGCGGAAAGACCTGCCGCGAAGTCGATCAGAAGATCTTACAATGGCAGGATCAAGCATCGCGCGGCCGTATGTTTCCGGTCATTGCGGATGAGTGGGAACGTGAGCATGAGGCCGAGATACGCGACGGATCAAGACGGACCTATTCCTTCGCGGTAAAGCGGCTCAAAGCAGCGTTTCCCGGCTATGCGTCAGAGCTGGAGCCGCTGGATATTGTTCGTTATATCAAATCCTTTGAAGGCAAAGGGTACGCTGCGAGCACCGTCCATACGGAGCTTGCAGTCTGCAAGATGATTCTCGCCCACGCTGTGATAAAGGGCGATATGCGTGTCAATCCCGCCGCCGAGGTCCGTAAAAGCCGCGGTCTTCCGAAAAAGAAACGGCGCGCTTTGACCTCTGAAGAAGAGAAATCCGTCAAGGAAAGTGCGACTACGAAGCCGCCGTTCTGGCTGTTCGCTTACCTGCTGCTCTACACCGGCTTGCGCCGCGGCGAAGCGTTGGCACTAACCTATGCGGACATCGACCGGAAAGAGAATGTGATCCACATCACCAAAAAGCTCAACTATGCAAACGGCAGCCGGCCGAAGCTGGAGCACTTTTTGAAAAGTGAGAACGGCCTGCGGGATATTCCCCTGCTCCCACAGCTTGCTGAAGCTCTGCCGCGTAATCGTATCGGTATGATCTTCCCTGACGACGAGGACGGCGGCTATTTACGTGCCGGTTTTCTCACACGTAATTGGAAAGCGTATCGCTGTGCAATCGGTCTGCCGGATGATGTCACGCCGCACTGCCTGCGGCATAGCTATGCAACGATCTGCTACGAGGCAGGCTTGACGCCGCGCGAAACTGCGAATTTCATGGGCGATACTGTCGAGGTCGTGGAACGGATCTATACCCACCTGCGAGATCAGAAAGAAGAAGACGCCGCTGAAAAGCTGCGCCGCTACCATGCCTGATTTACTGCGTCCGAACTGCGTCCGAACGTGTGAAAAGGTCTGATATGAATTGACAGTTTGTGAATAGCGCTTTTCCCTGTGCCACAAGGGAAAGGCGCTATTGTCTATTGTTACAGAAATTTATTATATTAAACTTTTTGTTTATTTTATGCTTGCAATCCTTTCCTCTTTGTGTATAATAGGCTTGGTTTTATAAAAATAAACCGAAAGTTTAGCAAATCGAACGCTCGTGAATCGGGAGGTCACCGTATGGACATTGGAAATAAGATCAGAGAGCTGCGAACGCGCAAGGGACTGACTCTGGAGGAGCTCGCCAGCCGAAGCGAGCTGACAAAGGGGTTTTTGTCCCAGTTAGAGCGCGACCTTACCTCCCCGTCCATTGACTCTCTGAGCGACATTCTGGAGGCGCTCGGCACGAATCTTGCCGAGTTCTTTCAGGAGGATAAAAACGACCAGTTCATCTTCCACGCCGACGATTTCTTCGTCGACGAGCGCGAGGACTGCACGGTCAACTGGATCGTTCCCAACACGCAGAAGAATCAGATGGAGCCGATACTGCTCGAGCTGCCCGATGGCGGCGAGAGCTTTACGGTCGAGCCGCATGACGGCGAGGAATTCGGCTATGTCGTCGAGGGCAGCATCGTGCTGGTCTGCGACGGCGAGGAGCATCCCCTGCGCCGCGGAGAGACCTTCTACCTCCACGGACGCAGCTTCCATCTGCTCAAAAACGTGCGCAAGACCACCGCGCGCGTGCTGTGGGTCTCGACCCCTCCCCTGTTCTGACTTCTATATAAGGAAAGGATATTGGAACCATGCTTGAACAGAAAAAACTGATCCAGTTTAAGAATATTGTCAAGAGCTTTGAGGACGGACAGGTCGTCCTCAAGGGCGTCAGTCTGGACATTTACGAAAACGAATTCGTCACCCTGCTCGGTCCCTCCGGCTGCGGCAAAACGACGCTGCTGCGCATCCTCGGCGGCTTCCTGCAGCCCACCGAGGGCAAGGTCCTCTTCGACGGCGAGGACATCGTGAACGTCCCGCCCTACAAGCGCGAGATCAACACCGTGTTCCAGAAATACGCGCTCTTCCCGCACATGAACGTCTACGACAACATCGCCTTCGGCCTGACCATCAAAAAGGAGCCCAAGGACGTTATCGCCCAGAAGGTCATGCGTATGCTGCGTCTGGTGAGCCTTGAGGACTACGCCGACCGCAACGTGACCGAGCTCTCCGGCGGTCAGCAGCAGCGCATCGCCATCGCCCGCGCGCTCGTCAACGAGCCGAGCGTGCTGCTGCTCGACGAGCCGCTCGGCGCACTCGACCTGAAGCTGCGCAAGGAGATGCAGCAGGAGCTCAAGTACATCCAGCAGGAGGTCGGCATCACCTTCATCTTCGTCACCCACGACCAGGAGGAGGCGCTGACCATGTCCGATAAGATCGTGGTTATGAACGCGGGCGAGATCCAGCAGATCGGCACACCGACCGAGATCTACCGCTACCCCGTCAACGAGTTCGTTGCCAACTTCATCGGCGAGACGAACATCATCGACGGCGTGATGCAGGGCGACGACCTCGTGGTCTTTGAGGATAAGAAGTTCCCCTGCCGTGCCCGCGGCTTCAACAAAAATGAAAAGGTGGACGTCGTCATCCGTCCCGAGCATCTTGACATTGTTCCCCGCTCCGAGGGTATGCTCAAGGGCGTGGTGAAGTCCCAGCTTTTCAAGGGGATGCACTACGATACCGTGGTCGAGACCCGCGTCGGCACGACCATCACCGTCAAGATGCAGGTCTCGCAGGACCGCCCTGTGGTCAATGCCGATGCCGGTGAGAAGATCAGCGCCAGCGCCTTCCTCATTGACGTCGAGGACGTCGGCGAGCTGGACGACGCCAAGGTCGTTGCCCTCGCCTCCGCCGAGGCGTGGGACGTGGAGACCGAGGAACCCATCTCCATCAAGAGCGTTGAGTACGACATCAAGCCCGAGGTCGGCAGCTACTCCGTCACCTTCTCCACCGCCGCCGGGACGTCCATCACGGTCAAGGCCGCGGTCATGGCGGAGAACCGCGTGGAGAGCAAGGTCTATCAAGAAGAAATTTACGCGATGAACTTCTTCAAGAAGGTCGAGGACATTCAGGAGAGCATCGCGCTCGACACCGATCTGGAGACCTGGGCCAGCGCCTCCGCATGGTCCCTCGAGGACGGCGAGCAGGTCGAGATCACCGACGTCAAGTACGATTTCGACCCCGAGACCATCGAGCCGGGCGTCTACGACGTGACCTTCTCTACCGAGGGCTATGAGTACAAGGTCTCCACCACGCGCGCCTGCGAGGAGGGCGCGGAGGTCGGACTCATCTTCCGCCCCGAGGACATTCACGTCATGAAGAAGGAGGGGCAGTGGTGAAGCAGTTCCGTTCCATGACGTACCCCTACGTCGCCTGGATCAGCGTGATGATCGTGCTGCCGATGCTGCTCATCGTGCTCTACGCCTTCACTGTTTCCGGCAACGAGGTGCTGACCTTTCAGTTCACCTTCGATAACTTCAAGCGCTTTGTCACCGACACCGTGTTCATGGAGGTGCTTGGCCGTTCGCTCTACATCGCCGTGCTCACGACGCTCATCTGCATCGTGCTCGGCTACCCCATCGCCTATGCCATCGCTCAGATGCCGAGCCGCTCGAACACCGTCATGATCCTGCTCATCACCATGCCGACATGGGTCAATATGCTCGTGCGCACCTATGCGTGGATGGGTATTCTACAGGACGAGGGCATCCTCAACACCATTCTCGGCTTTTTCGGCATCGGACCGGTCTCGATGATCCACACGAGCTTCGCCGTCATTCTCGGCATGGTGTATAACTTCATTCCCTTTATGATCCTGCAGATCCACACCTCGCTCGCCAAGATGGACAAGAGCCTGTTGGAGGCCGCCAACGACCTCGGCGCCACGCCCGTGCAGGCGTTCCTGCGCGTGACGCTGCCGCTGTCGCTCCCCGGCGTCATTTCCGGCATCACGCTCGTATTCCTGCCCGCCGTTTCCAGCTTCTTCATTCCAAAGCTCCTCGGCGGCGGCCAGTTCGTCCTCGTCGGCAATATCATCGAGTCGCAGTTCCTCACCTCCGGCGACTGGAACTTCGGCAGCGCCATTTCCCTCATCATGGCGATCATCATCATGCTTTCGATGTGGCTCACGCGCAAGGTCGACGTGCAGCCTGCCAGCCGCGGAAAGGAGTGACGGACGATGAAAAAGAAAACCTCTGCCGCCTCCAAGATCATCCTTACGCTGACGCTGCTGTTCTTCTACCTCCCCATTCTCTACATCATCGTTTTTTCGTTCAACGATTCCCGCTCGCTCACGAAGTTCGGCGGCTTCTCTCTGCGCTGGTATGAAAAAATGTTCGCGGACTCCACGATGATGGAGGCCGTGCTCTACACGGTCGTCATCGCCATTCTTGCTACCGTCGTTTCCACCATTGTCGGCACCGTCACCGCTATCGGTCTGTCGAAATCGAAAAGGGTCCTTCAAGCAATGGTCGAGCGCGTGAACGACCTGCCCGTGATGAATCCCGATATCGTCACCGGCATCAGCCTGCTGATGTTTTTCAGCGTGCTGGCGGTGAAGAAGGGCTTTCTGACGCTGCTGCTCGCGCACATCATGTTCTGCATCCCCTACGTCATGCTCTCCGTCACGCCGAAGCTGCGCTCGCTCGACCCGAATCTCATCGACGCGGCGATGGACCTCGGCGCTACGCCGTTTCAGGCGCTCACCCGCGTTATCGTGCCGCAGATCCGTCCGGGCATTGTCTCCGGCGCGCTCATCGCGTTCACCATGAGCTTTGACGACTTCGTGATCTCCTACTTCACCACGGGCAACGGCGTGAACAACATCTCCATTCTGGTCTACACCATGTCCAAGCGTGTGAATCCCTCCATCAACGCGCTCTCCACGCTCGTCATTGTGGCCATCACGCTGGTGCTCGGCATCGTCAACCTTGTCCCGATCCTGCACGAAAAGCGTGAAAAAGCAGGAAGTGAAAAGGGGAAATCCTTTGCACAAAGTCGTAGGCTCATGATTGCTGTCGTCGGCGTGTTGGTGCTCGCCATTCTCGGTGGAACGGTCGGCGTCAGCCTTTCTCAGCAGCACAAGAACGCTGCCGCCGTCGAAAAGTACGGCAGCAACGTCCTCAAGCTCTACCTTCCCGGCGAATACCTCGGTGAGAACGTGATCGGCGACTTTGAAAAGCAGTTCGGCGTGCGCGTCATCGTGGAGAATTTCGACTCCAACGAGATGATGTACACCAAGCTCATGGCGGGCGACAAGTACGACGTGGTCATTCCCTCGGACTACATGATCGAACGCCTGATGAAGGAGAATTATCTCCAGCCACTCGATCACAGCCTGCTTCCAAACCTTGAAAATATGGACGACGCGGTGCGCGGCATGAGCTACGACCCGGACAATGAGTGGTCCGTTCCCTACTTCTGGGGCAGCGTCGGCATCGTCTACAACCACGAGAACGTCGATCCCGCCGTGGTGGAGGAGCAGGGCTGGGAGGTGCTGCGCAACACCGACTACGCCGGTCACCTCTACATCTACGACTCCGAGCGCGACTCGTTCATGATGGCCTTCAAGGCGCTCGGCTACTCGATGAACACCTCCGATCCCGACGAGATCAACGCCGCCTACGAATGGCTGCTGCAGATGAACGACACCATGTCGCCCGTCTACGTCACCGACGAGGTCATCGACGGCATGATGAACGGCTACAAGGATCTCGCGGTCGTCTACTCCGGCGACGCCACCGTCATCCTCGACGAGAACGAGGACATGAGCTTCTATATGCCCTCTCAGGGCACGAACATCTGGTGCGACGCGATGGTCATTCCCGCGAACGCGGAAAATCCCCTGCTCGCCCACGAGTTCATCAACTATATGCTCACCTACGAAGCCGCATTTGACAATACGGAAACGGTGGGGTATACTTCTCCCAACGCGGAGGTCTTTGAGGAGATGACCTCTTCCGAGGACCTTTACGCCGAGAACGCCGCCTACCTTCCCCGCTCCGGCTATGAGCAGGATGAGATGTTCCACGACAACCAGACGCTCATGCGCGAGCTGAGCAAGCTCTGGATCAAGGTCAAGGCTGCCAAGTAAAATCGCACAAAAGAAAGGAATCAAACCCATGCAGATCGGAGACACTTACGAATACAAAAATGTCGTCACCAAGGAGATCACCGCCGGCGCGCTCGGCTCGGGCGGACTGGACATCTTCGCCACGCCCTTCCTCATTTGCTGGATGGAGGCTGCGGCCTACTACTACATGAAGGAGCAACTTCCCGAGGGCAAGAGCAGCGTCGGCACGATGGTCAACGTCCGCCACGTTTCCCCCTCCCCCATCGGCGCGGAGATCACGGCCAAGGCCGAGCTGATCGCCATTTCCGAGAACGGCAAGATGTATACCTTCAAGGTCGAGGCATACGATAACAAGGGCCTCATCGGCGAGGGCACGCACGAGCGCGCCATCATCGACTGCGAGCGCTTCATGAAGAAGTGCCAGGCCAAGCTGGAAGACTGAACAAGCAAGGAGGAAGCCCATGCACTACTACGGAGCCGTCTACCGTCCGCCAAGCGAGGCGTATAGCCTGATCGTGCAGTGTACGCTCGGGTGCAGCCACAACAAATGTGCGTTCTGCAATATGTACAAGGATAAAAAGTTCTCCATCCGTCCGGTGGAGGAGGTCCTGCGTGATCTCGCCGAGGCGCGCAGCTACGAGCGGCGCATCGAGCGCATCTTTCTCGCCGACGGCGACGCGCTGATCCTGCCGATGGACTATCTGCTGCAGGTGCTGGACTTCATCCGCGAATACTTTCCCGAGTGTACGCGCGTCGCGGCCTACGCGACCACCAAGGCCATCGCGCGCAAGACGGACGAGGAGCTGTGCAGGCTGCGTGAACACGGGCTGGCGCTCGTCTACATCGGTCTAGAAAGCGGCAACGAGGAGTTGCTCTTGAAGTTCAACAAGGGCGTCACCGCAGCGGAGACCGTCAAAAACGCGCTGCGCTGCAAGGCGGCAGGCATCGCCATTTCCGTCACCGCCATCAACGGCATGGCTGGGCTCAACGGCGACTGGCAGGCCCACGCCATCGACACGGCAAAGGCCGTGAGCGCCATGAAGCCGGAGTTCATCGCCTTTCTGACGCTGCGCGTCTACTCCGGCACTCCCCTGCACGACTGGATCGACGCAGGCGAGTTTCAGATGATGGGACCCGCCGACTTGATGCGCGAGACGCGGCTCTTTCTGGAGCACATCGACTCCGAGGGCAGCGTGTTCCGCTCGAATCATGCCTCGAACTATCTCCCCCTCGGCGGCACGCTCAACCGTGACCGCGAGGCGCTGATCCAGACCATCGACGCCGCGCTGGACGGCAAGGTGCGCCTGCGCCGCGCCGTGGAGCTGGGGCTGTAACGGCAAAACAGATCAAAAAGCAGGACCTGTCTTTTAAGCAGGTCCCGCTTTTTTCTATTTTTGAATCTCCTCCGGCTTCGGCTCTCTGACATAGCGGAGCATCGTGCGTGCGCAGGCACCGAAGCTGCGGTAATTTTCCCGAGCCTTGCGAAGAGAACTGCCGTGATTTTCGTCGCTCGGTTCATCGTCCGATGTAACAAACACATCGTTCTCCCAAAAGCAGACAGGGCAGATATAGGCAATCGCCTCCTCCCGCGGCACCGGATAGGTCAAATATCCGCAGCATGGGCAGGGATACTTCTCCATCTTCCCCTCCCCCCCTATTTATCCAAACAGTGTGAGCTGGCTGGTGTCCGCCATGCCGGCAAACGCGCCGAGCGCGCGCAGCTGCTCGATGTGCGTCTTGGAGAGCTTATTGCAGCACATGGAGAATTCCTCGACCGAGATAAACTCCTTGCCCCTGCGCTTTTCCACCGTGTCGAGCGCTGCGGCCTCGCCGAGACCGTGGACGGAGATAAACGGCGGCAGAAGGCCGCCTTCGGTGACAGTGAACTTTGTCGCGTCGGAGCGGTAGATGTCGATGGTGTCAAAGTGGAAGCCGCGGCGGTAGAACTCGTAGCAGACCTCGAGTGTGGTCATCAGATCCTGCTCGACGGCAGAAGCATCCTTGTTGTTCTCGATCTCGCGGATCTTCCGCTTGACCGCGTCCAGTCCTGCGCAGCAATACTCCGCGTCAAACGCCTTCGCGCGAACGGTGAAAAAGGTCGCGTAGAACGCCAGCGGCTCATGCACCTTGAACCACGCGATGCGGAACGCCATCATAACATACGCGACCGCGTGCGCCTTCGGGAACAGGTAGCCGATCTTGGCGAGCGATTCGATGTACCACTCCGGCACATCGTGCTCCTGCATCGCCTCGACCCAGCCGTCTTGAAAGCCGCCCTTTTTGACCTTGCCTTTCCGCACGGCCTCCATGATCTTGAAGCTCATCTTCGGGTCAAGGCCCATGGAAATGAGGTAGAGCATGATGTCGTCGCGGCAGCCGACCGTTTCCAGAACACTCGCCGTGCCGCTGACGATCAGCTCACGCGCATTGCCGAGCCACACGTCCGTGCCGTGCGAAAAGCCGGAAAGACGCACAAGGGTGTTGAAGTCCTTCGGCTGCGTGTCAATGAGCATCTGGCGCGTGAAGCGCGTGTTGAACTCGGGAATGGCGACCGCACCGGTCGGGCCGAGCAGGTCGTCGTTCTCAAAGCCAAGCACCTTCGACGAGGTGAAAATGCTCATCGTATCCGGATCGTCAAGCGGGATCGTGCGGGCGTTCACGCCGGTGAGATCCTCGAGCATACGGATCATCGTCGGATCATCGTGGCCGAGCATATCGAGCTTGAGGAGGTTATCCTCCATGCAGTGGTATTCAAAATGCGTGGTGATGGTGTCGCTGTCCTCCGCGTCGGCGGGGTGCTGCACGGGGCAGAAATCCTCGATCTCCAGATCGTCCGGCACGACGACCAAGCCGCCGGGGTGCTGGCCCGTCGTGCGGCGCACGCCGACGCAGCCCGCCGTCAGGCGGTCGATCTCCGCCGCGCCCGACTGGATGCCGTTTTCCTCTAAATACTTCTTGACAAAACCGAAGGCGGTCTTTTCCGCCAGCGTGCCGATGGTGCCCGCGCGGAACACCTGCGTTTCGCCGAACATCTCGATGGCGTGGCGGTGCGCCCGCGCCTGATATTCGCCCGAGAAGTTCAGGTCGATATCCGGCACCTTGCCGCCGCCGAAGCCGAGGAAGGTCTCAAACGGAATGTCAAAGCCGTCCTTGACGTACTTCGTGCCACATTCCGGGCAGTTCTTATCCGGCATATCCGCGCCGCAGCCGTAGCTGCCGTCGGTGATGAACTCGCTGTGCCTGCACTTCGGGCAGCGGTAGTGCGGCGGGAGCGAGTTGACCTCGGTGATGCCCGACATATAGGCGACAAGCGACGAGCCGACCGACCCTCGCGAGCCAACCAGATAGCCGCACTCCAGCGAGCGCTGGACGAGCTTCTGCGCCGACATATACACCACGTCGTACTTGCCGAGAATGCCGCCCAGCTCGATGTCCAAACGGTCCTTGATGAGCTTCGGCGGCTCGTCGCCGTAAAGCTCGTGCACCTTGTCCCAAACGAGGCGGTTCAGATCCTCTCTGGAATTTTCCAGACGCGGCGGGAAGAGCTTGCCCTTGGGCAGCAGCTCGATGTTCTCGATCTGATCCGCGATGGCGCGCGTATTAGTCACCACCACCTCGTAGGCCTTCTCCTTGCCGAGATACTCAAATTCACGAAGCATCTCGTCCGTCGTGCGGAAATAGATGGGCAGCGGCGCGTTCGCGTCGGGGAATTTCTTGGAGGCCAGCAGGATATGGCGGTAGACCTCGTCCTGCGGCTCTTGGAAATGCACGTCGCCGGTGGCAACGACCCGTTTGCCCAGCTCTTCACCGAGCCGGACAATGGTGCGGTTGAAATCGCGCAGCTCCTCCTCGCTCCTAACCGCGCCCTCGCGCAGCATGAAGCGATTGTTGCAGATGGGCTGGATCTCGAGATAATCGTAGAAGGACGCGATGCGCTTGAGCTCCTCCCAGTCCTTGTGATCCGCGACCGCGCGGAACAGCTCGCCCGCCTCGCAGGCCGAGCCGATGATAAGCCCCTCGCGGTGCGCGATCAGCTCGCTCTTCGGGATAATGGGCACGCGCTTGAAATACTTGAGGTTGGAGAGCGAAATGAGCTGGTAAAGATTCTTCAGGCCCGCCTTATTCTTGGCCAGCAGAATGATGTGCTTCGGGAAGCGGTTGGATTTGCTTCCCAGCGGGCGCAGCTTGAGCATTTCATCGTTGATCTGCTGCAGGCGCGTCACGCCCCGCTCTTCGAGCATGGGAAAAAATTTCGTCAGCATCTGCGCGACCGGCACGGCGTCGTCTGACGCGCGGTGGTGGTTGAACTGCGGCAGCTGCAAATGATCCGCCACGATGTCCAGCTTATACTTGCCCAGCCCCGGCAGCAGATTCTGCGCCAGAATGAGCGTGTCGATATAGGTCGGCTCGAACGGAATGCCGCACTTCCGGCAGCCCGCGCGGATAAAGCTGATATCGAATTCCGCATTGTGCGCCGCAAGCGGCGCGTCGCCCGCGAAAGCGAGGAACGCCGTCAGCGCGTCCTTGAGCTTCGGCGCGCCGCGCAGCATCTCGTCCGTGATGCCGGTCAGACCGATAATCTCCGGCGTCAGCCGGCGCTCGGGGTCAACGAAGGTCTGGAAGGTCTCAACGATCTCGCCGTTCCTGAGCCGCACCGCGCCAATCTCCGTGATGGCCTCCTGCGTGACCTTGAGGCCGGTCGTTTCAATGTCGAAGCAGACGATCTCATCGGAAAAACCGATGTCTTGATGCCCATGAATGGCGATGCGGTCGTCGATGTTGTTGACGAAATAGCCCTCGCAGCCGTAAAGTATTTTTATTTTTCCCTCACCGGCGTGCCAAGCATCCGGAAAAGACTGTGCTACACCGTGGTCGGTGATGGCGATGGCGGGCATCCCCCACTTGGCGGCGAGCTTGACGACGCTGCCGGTGTCGGTCAGCGCGTCCATGTTGGACATTCGCGTATGCAGGTGCAGCTCCACGCGCTTGACCTCGGCGGTGTCCATGCGCGGCTCGTGCGTGATCTCGGTCACGTCGCGCGGGTTGAGCTGCATATCGTGACCGTCGTAGGTCAGTTCCATCGTACCAGCGACGCGCAGCCACATACCGGTCGAAATACGGTCGCGCAGCGGCGCGACGTCCTTCTCCAGCATCCGCTTGCGCACGATAACCGAGCCCTCGTAGTCGGTCATCTCAATGAGCGCCAGCCACATACCCGGCTGGCGCAGCTCGCGGAACTCGCACTTGAAGACCTTGCCCTCGACCACGACGTTTCCCGCCTTGGGGTTCAGCTCGCTCATCGGCATGGGATGTCCCTTGATCTCGCGGCCCATGATAATCTTTCCGGCGCTCGTCTCCTTCTTTGCGCCGCCTGTGTTCGAGGGCCGCGGCTCCTGCTTGGGAAAGCCACCCTGCGTCAGCGAGATCCGCACGCCGTTGAGCGCGAAGCGGTCCGCCAAAAGCTGCTCGAGCAGGGTGCGCTCGGAATCCGTGATCTCCTGCAGCACCGTCAGCGCAAGCGCCATCGTGCGGCTCTCCTGCTCCACGGTGACGTCAGTCACGCGGGCGTCGGTGAGCAGCACACGCAGTCCGATGGGCGGCGCAAAGCCCTCAAATAATTCAAAAAACGGTATCCTTCGTGCCATTTTTTCGCTTCTCTCTTACAGTTTCTCGATCTCATCGAGCAAGGCGTCCAGCAGCTTTTCTTGAGGGATCTTATACAATACCTCGCCATGACGGAAAATAAGGCCCTCGCCCTTGCCGCCCGCGACGCCGATATCCGCCGCGCTCGCCTCGCCGGGGCCGTTGACCACGCAGCCCATGACCGCCACGGTGATGGGCTTATCGCAATCCTCCAGCCGACGCTCCAGCTCCTCGGCCAGCGGGATCATGTCGTAGGCCGTGCGCCCGCAGGTCGGGCAGGAGATCAGATTCACGCCGCTCCTTCGCAGCCCGCAGGCACGCAGGATGCGCTTGGCGGCATAGACCTCCTCCACCGGGTCGGCAGTCAGCGAAACGCGCATCGTGTCGCCGATGCCCTCGCAAAGCAGTCCCCCGATGCCGATGGCGGACTTCAGCACTCCCATCGAAGGCGTGCCCGCCTCGGTCACGCCGAGGTGCAGCGGATAGTCCACCTTCTCATGCAGCAGCCGGTACGCCGCCATGTTGAGCGGCACATCGGAGCTCTTGACGGAGATGCAGATGTCCGTGAAGTCAAACCTTTCCAGCAGCGCGACATGGCCCAACGCACTCTCCACGAGCGCCTCCGGCGTCACGCGGCCATACTTTGCCAACAGCTCCTTTTCCAGCGAGCCGCCGTTCACACCGATGCGGATGGGCACCTTGTGCGCGCGGCAGCAGTCCACGACCGCCTTCACGCGGTCCTCCCCGCCGATGTTGCCGGGGTTGATGCGGATCTTGTCCGCGCCGTGCTCCGCCGCCGCGATGGCAAGGCGATAGTCAAAGTGAATATCCGCCACCAGCGGAATGTGGATGCTGTTCTTGATGGTTTCAACCGCTTCCGCCGCCTCGGGCGTCGGTACGGTCACGCGCACGATCTCACAGCCCGCCTGCTCCAGACGCAGAATTTGTTCGATGGTCGCGCCCGCGTCCTCGGTCCTTGTGTTGCACATCGACTGGATGGTGACCGGCGCGCCGCCGCCGACCGCCACGCCGCCGACCATGATCTGCTTCGTCATGCTTCTTCCCTCCTCACAGCAGCTTTATCACATCGTGGAACGTGATGAAAAGCATCAACGCCATCAGCAGGACAAAGCCCGCCATGTGGATATAGTTTTCGTATTTCGGTGGGATCTGACGCTTGAAGATCGCCAGCGCCAGCGTGTTGATCACGAGGAAGAACACCTTGCCGCCGTCGAGCGCCGGCAACGGCAGCAGGTTCATCACGGCAAGGTTGACCGCGATGAGCGCGCCGAAGTAGAGAATGCTCTCTGCCGCTGCGGCGAAGCCGTTTTGGTTGTTCTTCTCGGCCTCCTCCTGCGCCTCCTCGCCCACGTCCTTGATGGTCGAGACGATGCCGACCGGCCCGCTGAGATCGTCCAGTCCTGCCGAGCCGCTCACCAGCATCATCAGACTCATGCGCACAAGACGCACAAAATCGAGCGTGTTGTACCAGCTGTATTGCAGCCGCACGAGCGGCGTCGCCTCAACGATACCTCCATAGGTAAAGCCGTACCGGCGCACCGTGCTGCCGTTTTCGTCCGTATAGGTCTGCAGCGTCAGCGTGCGCTTGAGCTTTTCACCGCCGCGCTTGACCGTCATTTCGATGGTGCCGTTTTCATCGAGATCGACCACGCCGAGCACCGTGGAAACGTCGCTTTTGAGATAGATGCGCTCGCCGTTGATGGCCCAGATCACGTCGCCGACCAGGATGCCGTCCTCGCCCTGCTGAGGAAATGCCGGGTCAAGCTCGACGATCTCCGCCGTATAGAAGCCCTGTGCGCCCGCGTACAGGCAGATCATAATAAGGAAGCCGGTGAGAAAATTCATCGCCGCGCCCGCGACGAAGATCAGCAGCTTCTTCCAAAAGCTCTGCTTCTCCAGCGCGCGCGGGTCGTCGCTTTCCTCGTCCTCACCCTCCATCGCGCAGAAGCCGCCGATGGGCAGAAGGCGCAGCGAATATTCCGTTTCGCCCTTTGTCGTGTGGAAGATGGCCGGGCCCATGCCGATGGAAAACTCGTTCACGCGCACGCCGCAGGCCTTTGCAGCAAGAAAATGTCCGAGCTCATGCACGGCGATGAGCACGCCGAAGATCAAAATGGCAGCGATGATATACATGAAAAAACTCCTTATGGAACTTGCTTATTGGATGTGCGCGCGGACCGCCGCGCGCGCCGCGCGGTCTGCCGCGAGGATTTCCTCCAGCGTCGGCGCGGAGACCTGCTCCACCGTTTCCAGCGCCGCTTCCACCAGCGCGGGAATGTCGTTGAAGCCAACCGCGTCCCGCAAAAACGCACCGACCGCCTCCTCATTCGCTCCGTTGAGGATCGCGCAGGCTGTGCCGCCGACGGCGGCGCATTGACGCGCGAGCTTCAAGCAGTGGAAGGTCTCCTCGTCAGGTGCGGCAAAGGTCAGCGGCGGACAGGAGAGCAGGTCGAGCGTCCGGTCCGGCGTTTCCGCACGATAGGGGTAGGTCATCGCGTAACGGATGGGCAGCTTCATGTCGGGCGTGCCGAGCTGCGCGAGCATCGCGCCGTCGCGGTACTCGACGATCGAGTGAACGATGCTCTGGCGGTGGATGATCGCATCCACCTGCCGCAGCGGCAGACGGTAGAGCCGCATCGCCTCGATGATCTCAAGGCCCTTGTTCATCAGCGTTGCAGAATCGACGGTGATCTTTGCGCCCATCGTCCAGTTGGGGTGACGGAGCGCGTCGGCGCGCGTCTTGCCCGCAAGCTGCTCGCGGGTAAGACCGTAGAACGGCCCGCCGGAGCAGGTCAGGATCAATCGTTTGATCTCGCCGCGGTCGCGGCAGCCCTGCACACACTGAAAAATCGCGCTGTGCTCGCTGTCCACCGGCACGATCTCCGCTCCGTACTTCTCCGTCGCATCCATCACGAGCGTGCCCGCGCACACCAGCGTCTCCTTGTTGGCCAGTGCGATGCGCTTGCCGCGTTCGATGGCGGCGAGCGTGGGCTTTAGTCCGATCATGCCGACCACGGCGGTCACCACCGTGTCGGCGTCCTCCGCCGTCGCGGCGGCGAGCAGGCCGTCCATGCCGGAAAGGACCTGCGTTTTTGTGTCCCGCAGGCGCTCGCGCAGCTCGGCAGCCGCCGCTTCGTTATAAAGCACGGCAAGACGCGGGGAAAACTCCCGCGCCTGCTGTTCGATGAGATCAACGCTCGAATTGGCGGTCAGCGCCGTGACGGTCAGCCCCAGCTCCCGCGCGACCTCCAGCGTCTGGCGGCCGATGGAGCCGGTCGAGCCGAGTAAAGCAATACTCCTTGTCATAGTATGCCACCCGCCACAAAGAAGTACACGACTGGCGCGATGAACATGGTGGAGTCAAAGCGGTCGAGCATCCCGCCGTGTGTGAGGAAAAGATGGCTGTAGTCCTTGATGCCCGCCTCGCGCTTGATGAGCGACATGGAGAGGTCGCCGAGCTGTCCGAACACGTTTGCCACCGCGCCGACGAGCGCGAGCCGCGCATAGTCCGGCGCGTAGCCGAGCCACTTTTGTCCGATCAAACCGAGCAGCAGCATCGCCAAAGCGCTGCCGATGGGGCCGCCGATGCCGCCTGCCCAGGTCTTGTGCGGACTGACGTGCGGCGCCATCTTTCGCTTGCCGAACCACATACCGAAATACATCGAAAGCGCGTCGCCCGCAAAGGCGATGAAGAACGGCGCGAGGACGTAGACCCTGCCGAAGTCCGCATAGCTCCGCAGCAGAAAGATGCAGCTGTACATCGCCGGAAACACGATGCCGCCGACGATCGACACCGCGACATCACGGAAGGTAAACGGCTTTTCCTTTCCGTAGGTCACGACCGCAAAGAGGAAAGACATCATTACGATCAGCCAACGAAGGATCGTCACATAAGAGATCGGGAAACCGCCGACACCCTTCGCTGTTTCGTTATAGAGCCAAAGCTCCTGCAAAATGACCGTTACGACAAGTCCAAAGTAGAAACTTGTCGGCACATTCTCTCCTGCCGTGTGCAGCAGCTCATACGCCGCGATGCCCGCGATGGCGCACACGAGCAGCATGGTCGCCCACGCCGGGCACGCCAGCAATACCAGCAGCAGTAAAGGCAATCCGATTGCCACCACAAGCCATCTTTGTTTCATAGTATTTCCCCTTTCGGGCTGTTTTTCTCTTTACGGCTTCACGCCGCCGAAGCGCCGCTCACGATGCTGGTAAGCGATGAGCGCCTTGTCAAATTCCCGCTCGTCGAAATCCGGCCAGAGCGTGTCGCAGAAGTAGAACTCGCTGTACGCGCATTGCCAAAGGAGATAGTTGCTGATGCGCTTCTCCCCGCCCGGACGGATGAGCAGATCAGGGTCGGGCAGCCCCGCGGAATAAAGATACCGCGAGAACGTCTCCTCCGTCAGCGCGTCGCTCCGTGACTCCCCTGCCGCGCAGTCGCGCGCGAAGGCGCGGGCGGCGTGGATGATCTCGTCCCGCCCGCCGTAGTTGAGGCAGACATTCGCCTGAAAGCCCTCGATGCGCGCGGAGATCTCGTTCGTCTCGCGGATCAGCTCCTTGAGATCGTCGTCCAGCACGCTCAGGTCGCCGAGAAAGCGCAGGCGGTTGCCGTCGCGCTCCATCGTGTCGATGCACTCGTGCAGATAGCGGCGCAGAAGCTGCATGATGCCGTCGATCTCGTCCTGCGGACGCTTCCAGTTCTCGGTCGAAAAGGCATAGACCGTCAGGTAGTCGATGCCGAGCTCCTTGCAGTAGGTGCCGAGGCGGCGGAAGCTCTCCGCCCCCGCCTTGTGGCCCGCCGAGCGCGGAAAGCCGCGCTTCTGCGCCCAGCGGCCGTTGCCGTCCATGATAACGGCAACATGACGAGGCAGGCTGCTTTTGTCAACCTGCCCCGTCAGCTGTCTTTTGGTGAAAAGTCCCATCAGACCTCCATCAGTTCCTTTTCCTTCTTCTCGAGCAGGGCGTCCAGCTCCTTGCACATATCGTCGGTGAGCTTCTGCAGGTCCTTCTCGGCGATCTTCAGATCGTCCTCGGTCAGCTCGCTGGCCTTCTGCTTTTTCTTGAAGGTCTCCATCGCGTCGCGGCGGATGTTGCGGATGGCGACCTTGCCGCCCTCGGCGTATTTGCGGATCTGCTTGACGAGCTCCTTACGGCGCTCCTCGGTCAGCTGCGGGAAGGTCAAGCGAATGGCCTTGCCGTCGTTCTGCGGATTGATGCCGAGGTCGGAGTTCAGGATCGCCTTCTCAATGAGCTTCACGGCGCTCGCGTCCCACGGCTGAATGAGCAGCTGACGCGGGTCGGGCGAGCCGATGGACGCGATCTGCTGGATGGGCGTCGGCGTGCCGTAATAGTCCACGCTGATGCGGTCGAGCACGGCGGCGTTGGCGCGGCCCGCGCGCACGGCGGCGAAGTCGGCGGCCACGGAGTCGATGCTCTTTCTCATTTTTTCCTCGTAAACCTTGTATTCATCCTTCAACATGGGGATAGCCTCCTCAAATTTTGATTTTTGCATTTTATCTTGCGACGCCGGCTCACTCGCCGACGATCGTACCGATCTTCTCGCCCATCACGGCGCGCAGGATGTTCTTGGGGTCCTTCAGCGCGAAAACGAGCACGGGGATGTGATTGTCCATCGAGAGCGAGGTCGCCGTGGAGTCCATCACCGCCAGGTGCTGGGCCAGCACGTCCTCGTAGGAGATGGCGTCGTACTTCACCGCGTCCGCGACCTTCGCGGGGTCGGCGTTGTATACGCCGTCGATGTTCTTCGCCAGCAGGATAACGTCCGCATTGATCTCCGCCGCACGGAGCACCGCCGCGGTATCCGTGGAGAAAAACGGCGAGCCGATGCCGCAGCCGAAAATGACCACGCGGCCCTTTTCCAGATGCCGGATGGCGCGGGCGCGGATGTAAGGCTCCGCGACCTCCTTGATCTCCAGCGCGGTCTGGATGCGCACGTCCACGCCCTTCTGCTCCAGCACGTCGGCGACCGCCATGCAGTTCATCGCCGTTGCCAGCATACCCATGTGATCGGCGCGGGTGCGCTCGATGTAGCCCTCGCCGTTCTTCACGCCGCGCCAGAAGTTGCCGCCGCCGATGACGATGCCCATCTGTACGCCGGCCTCCACACACTCCTTGATGACGTCGGTCACCTGACCGATGACGCCGAAGTCCAGGCCAAAGTGCTTGTCGCCCGCGAGCGCCTCGCCGCTGATCTTGAGCAGGACGCGCCGATATTTCGGTTTCTCCATGTCTGTCTGTTCCTCCCTGCGAACGGTTCATATTTTAACAGCTACATTGTAGCGTATTTTTTCCGTTTTGCATAGGGGGTAAATTGAAAACTTTTCTTTTTTCGGCGCAGAGAAAGAGCCGCGGGCAGAAATGCCCGCGGCTCCTCTGTTCGCTTTTCGCTCGGCTCACCAGCCGGTGCCGTGTACCCTGCCGTGCCAACCGTCCTCTTTAAGCGTGATGGAGCAGCAGCGATAGTATTCATACGCGCCCTCCGGCGCGTCGGGATCGTCGCAGTCTCCGGTGTTGCCCGCCATCGCATATCCCAGCGCCCATTCGCTTTCCGGCACAAATTCCGTCGTGGAATAAAAGCAATAGCTGTTCTCGTCCAGCTCGCCGCGCTCGCGGAAGGCCTGCGTTGTCTCCTCTGCCGGCTCAACGAGGTTCTTCACCCATGTAAACTTGTACAGGCTGCCGCTGCGTACCTTGAGATGCACGCCCTCGTAGGCGTCGAGATACTCCTGCGCGGCCTCCTCCCACGACTGTCCGCGGTTTGGAATGGCGGTCTCATCGACCTCATCGCACAGCGTACAGAACTCCGCCTCGTCGTACCACATGAGGATCCGGTCGTAGAGTGTGCGCCCGTCGTTGTCGACGATGCTGAAATCGCCCTGCGCCTCGTAGTAGTACACCGGATCGGTCATGCTGCGGTGATACGCCACGATGTTTGTTCCCTCGTAGAACCCCAAATACGAGGTTTTATTGTGCGGGGTAAAACCGGGCTGCTGCGTGTCTGTATTCTTGTTGAGACTAAAATACGAGTTGTCGTTGTCCGAGAGCCAGAGAATAAGCTGTCTGTCGGTATTTTCCGGCGCGTCGCATGTACTGTAATGATAGGAGTTGAGCGGGGGGACATTCCATGAGCTGCTTACATTGTAGCTTCCGACGGTCTCGCCGTTCTCAACAAGATACAGCCACGCGGCTTTGCCCTCGGTGGCGAGGTCGAGGTCGTTTTGGAAGGTTGAGACCCCGGAGCCGGCATTTCCGCTGACGACAAAGCTCTGCGCCATCGCGCGCAGCTTGACCGCTTCGTTCAGAATACGGTTTCGCGTGCTGTAGCCCCACTCGTTCACCGAGGTATCGTCGGTCGGCTTCCAGTAGGTCGAAATGATGTAGCAGCCACCGTAATCAGGGTCCGGTGCAAGGTAGTTCGCAAACTGCGTGCCGCTCTCCGCGTCGTAGCGCAGCCACGGTCCGCTGAGCGCCGCGCCCTCCCGGTACTGCTCAAGCGTGAAGCCGTTATCGCGGTAGAACGCCTCCATCATTTCCACGCTGTCCACGCTCTTATCCACGCACAGCGTGCTGCCGTCGCAGTAAGCGGAGTACCAGCTATCCTGACCGTTCGTTTTCGTCCACGCCACAGTCGGAATGTAGAGATACCAGCCGTCGCCGTCGTAGCGCCGCGCCGTGCAGTCGTCGCTGCTGGTCACCGTGTTCTCGCGGATCAGATCGTCCTCGTTCAGGAAATCGGTGATCAGGCAGCGCGGCACGTCAAGGCCCGCGTAGTCCGCGTAGAAGTCGTAGAGGTATTCGTAGGCGCTCGTGTAGGTGCAGCCGTTGTACCACAGGCCGTCATTCGCCATCCGGCTGTCGAGCAGCCGGTAGACGCTCGGCTCGCCGTTCGTGCGCAGCACGGTGAGGTAATAGTAGAAGCCGTCGGAGATGTAGCCGTCGTCGGTGATGTTGTTGCCGCCGACCCAAAAGAAGCGGTCGGGCAGAGCACCCGCCTTGTCCTCGGGCTTGACCTCATAGCTGAAGCGCCACAGCTCCAGCGTGCCGTCCGGCGCAAGGTCCGCGCAGTCGCCGCGCTTCTCCAGCTCGGTCACGCGCACATCGGCTGCCGCCTCGGTGACCTCGATCGGCGTACCGTCCGCGCTACTCTGTGCGCCATCGGGGAGAATGTAGTAGGTGTAGCCGTCCGGCTGCTTGAGCGCGTTGATGACGGAGAGGGCGTAGGCCTCCATGCTGTCATAGGTCGGCACGGGCTTCTCGGTCAGGCGGAAGACCCAGCAGACAAAGTTCCTATTCTGATCGTCCGGCTGCTCAGCCGCCATCACGAGATAGAGCGTGCCGTCCTTCTGCTGAAGGAAGTATACCCGATTTGCCCAACCGTTTTCATCCGCCGTGGACGAGGTGCACAGCCATGTCTTCGCGTTCTCGCGGCGAAGCTTCGCGGCAGAAAGCCCATCGTCGAGCCATTCGGTCGGTCCGTCCGTCTTGCTGTTGAAGCGGACGTCAAATTCCTCCTTCGTGAGTGTGACCTCCGCTACCGTTTCGTAAAGCTGCTCCTCCTCGTTGTCCATCCTTTTGAGCAGCAGCGTCCGCACATCGTCCGAATCCCTGTCCGCAACGACTTCCAGCTCGCCCCCGATGGGAGCATTCATATAGCCGGGTGCGCAGGCGACGGTCGCTTCCTCAACATAGTGCTTTCCAAAGGGCTCAGCCAGCTCCGCGTTGTCCTTGCTGCCGGTGAAGGTGCAGGCGACCGAAAGTCCCGCGATGAGCAGCACGGCGATGGCGGTATACGCCGCCGTCTTCGGCTTCTTGACCAGCAGAGAGATACGCTCCTTGAGGCCCTTGCCGCTGTCGGTCATCATCGTGGCGGTGACGAGCAGCGCGGGGCGCTTTTCACAGGTCATGCGGATGAGCGTGCGGCCGTAGGCGGCGCGCTCGCTCTCGCCAAGGCGGCGGATGGTCGCCTCGTCGCAGGCCAGCTCCGCGTCGCGGCGGGAAAGCTCCGCCGCCCACCACACGAGCGGGTTGTACCAATGCAACGCCAGGCACACGCCGCGCAGCACCGCCCAGAGGTTGTCGCCGTGGCGGTAGTGCGTCTGCTCGTGGGCGAGCGCGTAGCGCAGCGTCTCCGCCTCCGTGCGCGTGTCGGGCGTGACGTAAATGCTCGGCTTCGCCACGCCGAACAGACACGGCGTATCCGTCTCGCCGCTCTCGTAGACCGGCAGGCAGGCGTCCGTCTCCTCCACGCGCTCACGCGAGCAGCGCAGCTTCTTTCCGAAGCGCAGGTTCACGGCGAGGAACACCAGTCCCAGCGCCGCCGCGCCGGCGAGCCAGACGGTTTTGACGATTTGCGCCCAGTCGGTCTTTTCGACCGTCGGCGCGGTCACCGTCGCGGTCGTGATGCTCTGCACGAGGTCCGGCGGGGCCGCCTCGTTCATGCTCTGCGCCGGAACGCCGACGGTACCGGCGTTCGCGGGTGCGTCGTTCCTCTCGCTGACGATGTCCTGCCGATCGGTGCCTTGCTGCATGGTCGGCGCGCGCTCGGGCACGGCGTTCATCACGCTCAGATCGGTCGCGCCGAAGCTCACCGGAACGAGCAGGCGCACGAGCACCAGCAGCCACAGGGCGTACTGCATCCGCAGGCTGAGCTTCCCGCGCAGCACATAGCGCAGCGCGATAACCACCAGGATCAAAACGCTGGATGAAACGATCCACTGTATCATTTTGTTCCCTCCTCCATCTGCCGCAGCAGCTCATAAAGCTCGTCGATCTCTTCCTTGGAGATGGCCTGCCTGCGCGTCATGGCGCTGACCATCATGCTCAGGCTCCCCTGATAGACGCGGTCTAAAAAGGTCTCCGTCTCGGCCAGCGCCGCGTCCTCGCGGCGCACCGCGGGGGAAAAGGTGTTCTTCGTCCCCTCCGTGTCGCACTTCACCACGCCCTTGCCGACCATGCGGCGCAGCAGCGTCAGCGTCGTGCTGCGGCTCCAGCCCATGCTGGCCTCCAGCTGCTCGGTCAGCTCGCGGCCCGTCTGCGGCGCGCGCTCCCACAGACATTCCATGATGTTCCATTCGGCGGGCGCCAGATCAAATCGTTCCATTTGCCGTCCTCCTTTTTTCAGATTTTGGTTACTGTTGTAAACACAATGTAGCATAGTTGGTTACACTTGTCAACAGTTTTCAGAAAATCTTTTCCGCGCCGTTCCGCCGCCCGTCTGCGGAAGGTCTATTCGTTCTTTGAAGAAAGGCGGGCTGCCTGCGGTGTTTTTTTATTGCTTATGCCGATTGCCCGTTCTCCGCCGCTGTGGTAAACTGTTTTTCATACATTCTGCACCGCGCAGACCGGACCCGGCGGGCAGGACTGAAAAGGAGAAACGAAAATGAAACAGAAGCTCAGCGGCCGCGAATACACCTACGTTGCCAGTATGCTCTTCGGTATGTTCTTCGGCGCCGGAAACCTCATCTTCCCCGTCCACATGGGTCAGATGGCAGGCGCGAACGTATGGCCCGCGGTCATAGGCTTCTGCGTAACGGGAGTCGGCCTGCCGCTGCTCGGCGTGGCGGCGCTCGGCATCAGCCGCTCCGGCGGGCTCTTTGAGCTCGGCAGCCGTGTGGGGAAGCCCTACTCGATGTTCTTCACCTGCCTGCTCTACCTGACCATCGGGCCGTTCTTCGCCATCCCCCGCTGCGCCACCACCTCGTTCACCGTGGGACTGGAGCAGGTGCTGCCGCAGGGCGGCAATACGCGGCTCTACCTGCTGGCGTTCTCCGCCGCCTTCTTCGCCGCGGCGCTGTTCTTCTCGCTCCGCCCGGGCAAGATCCTCGTCTGGGTCGGCAAGGTGCTCAACCCCTGCTTCCTGCTGTTCCTCGGCATTCTGGTCGTTGTGGCGATGCTCCGCCCCGGCGCCGCTGTCGGCGCGGTCGTGCCCGAGGGCGCTTACGCTTCTCAGCCTTTCTTTACCGGCTTCCTCGAGGGCTACAACACCATGGACGCGCTGGCGAGCCTTGCCTTCGGCATCGTGGTCGTGCAGGTCATCCGTGACCTCGGCGTGACCGAGCCGGACGTCGTGGCGGGCAGCACCGTCCGCGCGGGCATTTTCAGCTGCCTGCTGATGGCTGCCATCTATGTCGCTGTCACCATCGTCGGCGTGCAGAGCCGCGGACTGTTCGAGACCTCGGAAAACGGCGGCATTGCCCTCGCGCAGATCGCGCAGCACTACCTTGGCTCTGCGGGCCTTCTGATCCTCGCCGCGACCGTGACGCTCGCCTGCCTCAAGACCTCCGTCGGCTTGATCACCAGCTGCGCGGAGACCTTCACGGGCCTCTTTCCCAAGGGCCCCGCCTACCGCGTCTGGGCGGTCATTTTCAGCCTCGTCTCCCTGCTCTTCGCCAACTTCGGTCTGAGCTCCATCATCGGCTACTCCGTCCCCGTGCTGATGTTCCTCTACCCCCTCGCCATCACGCTGATCGTGCTCTCCCTCCTCGGACGCTTCTTCGCCTACGACCGCGCCGTCTTTGTCTGGACGACCGCGCTGACGCTTGTCGGCGCGCTCTACGACTTTTTCGCCGCGCTGCCCGCGCCGCTGCTCGCCGCCTGCCGGCTGGACGGCGTCCTCGCGGTGCTGCGGGAGGCCCTGCCGCTGGCAAAGCTCGGGCTGTTCTGGGTGCTTCCCGCGCTGCTGGGGCTCGTTATCGGTCTGGTTCTCCACTTCGTCCGCGGCGGCAGGAAGAGCGCCTGACGGGTCCACACTCATATAAAAAAGCTGCGGTGAATGTACTTCACCGCAGCTTTTATGTTATAAAAGATAATGTACAATAAGTTGCGCAAATTGAAAAGAACATAAAAGAAGACATAGT
>ERZ808245.298-NODE-298-length-26956-cov-3.574477_pt1 | contig 26956 bp, 37 predicted proteins | sample MGYA00521243_ERZ808245 | MGnify/ENA primary metagenome ERZ808245 (study PRJEB31516, sample SAMN03275576) | gut metagenome | biome: mammalia-associated habitat; material: feces | host: Papio cynocephalus | place: Kenya | collected 2012-07-07 ... | reverse complement strand
TGAACGCCACAACGTCGAACTGCGGCACGAGCACGTTGTAGTTCTTTATTACCTCCGTGAAGGAGTCGCGGCGTATCGTCGGACGGCTCATCGCGGGGCCTATGCGCAGCTTCTCCACAAGCATCTGGTATGCCTGCTCCACGACCACAGTGTCTACAACCTCGTATATCTTGCCGTTGAACATGTAGTAGGCGCCGGCGTTGTATTTCACGGGGCAGCTCTTGGCCAGCTCCCTCATGCTACGGCAGAAGCCTGACAGCATGTCGTTGTATTTCTCGCTGTTCGACCGGCCCCAGTCTTCCCTGAAACGCTCAAAGTCGAACCTGTCCTCGGCACTCAGCTGCAACAGCTGGGCGAACAGCAGGTCTATAAGCTCTCCGTTGCTCTTTTTCATTCTCCCGCCTCCTTTCTCCTGTCTCTCACCGTCACGCAGCTCGCGTCGCCTCTTATCACCCCTATGCCGCCGCCGTGGAGGTACACGAAGCAACGCGTCCCCTCCTCGCAGTCTACGTTCAGCGAGCCGTTGTCGTACACGCTCACGAACACTCTGGCCAGGCCTCTCACCTTTATGCGGCACTCGCTCTCATGACGCACATACACGTCGCCCGCGCTCTTGCCGTCGTACAGCAGGTCGGCGACGCACTCGCCGTTCAGCACCACAACGGGGGAGTTGCGGCATCTCACATTCTCGTCGGCCCACACGCCGTGGCGGTGCATCACGCCACCGAAATGGAGTTTCATCTCTCTCACGGACGGCCAGTCGTGCTCTATGCAGAAATCAAGGCCACGGACGAACTTTTCCACAAGACTGTCCCTGTCCGAGCAGCTGTCCCACTCGTCGGTCCACTGGCGGCACAGGCCGAGCCTCACGGCCTCGCGCTTCATCTTCTCACTCAGCTTCTTCTCGTCCATCGCTCTCTCCTCCCTCCGGCTTGCCTTCCTTTTCTTTCTTTTCTGCGGTCTTTCTGTCAAGGTACTCGCCCATGACGCGAAGCTTCTCTTTCTGGTATTCCGCATCGCCCACGACGGTGGTGTCAACGAACATGCCTGCCAGCACAGCAGCCGCGTTCTTGCCCTCTACGCCCGGCACACGCCAGTCGCCGGTCTTGTCACGCGCAACGCTCAGGTGGTCAAGGGCCTCGAACATGGTCTGGTTTATGCCCACCTCCAATGCCCAGCCGCCACCCGCGCACTCCACGCGGATATAGGGCAGGGCGCCTCGCGACAGCATCTTGCGCTTGTCCTCGGGGATGCCCGCGTCATCGCGTATCTGCCTCATCTCTGCCTTGCTCAACGCACGCGATTTCTTCATCATCACGAAATTGCCTGCATACACTTTCTTGCCAAAATCCATATCTTCTTTTCTTTTTATAGTCCAACCTGCTTTTTTCTCTCACCCCTGCGGCTTATCTTTATCTCTCTCATGCCATTCCAGCACTGCCGTGTGCTGCCTGTGTCCGGGATAGAACCACCAGCCGAGATACTTGGTGTTCAACGCCGACGCCTTCTCCGTCGGCACAATGCCGTCACCCATCAGAAACGCCTTTTCCATGCAACCTCCTTTTCTCCATCTCGTAACCCGTCACCGCCACACTGCGTTTCTCCTCTTCCGTGAGGCCGTAGTACTCACTGTGTCCGTCCATATAAGCCAACGCCTCGCCAACGCTCACCTGCGGCTCCGCGAGGTGGCTTTGCAGCTTGGCCTTGTCGGTGCGCTCCATGAGACGAGCCACGGTCTCGTCCTTGAGGTAATACCTCTCGTCCGCGCCCTCCTCCAGGATGTCGCCTATGGTTATCCCCCTGTCATCGGGCTGCGGTATGTCCGACACCAGCGGAGGCCACGCGAACGGGTCGCCCGCGTCATGGAACAGGCCGTCGCCCGCGACTGTCCGCGTGCGTATGTTGGTCCAGTATATGCGGTTGCGCTGCTGCGCCGACACCAGGGCGGAGTTAATGTGGACGCCTCTCACGCCTATGGCGTGGCTCAGGCAGCGCTCCCAACGCTCCTGCATCTTCACGTTCTCAAGGAAGAACATGATGTCCGGGTTGTGCCTCCTCAGCTCTGTCAGCACGCGCATGTACTCCCAGAACAGGTAGCTCTGCCCCTCAAACTCGAAGCCCTCGCTTTTCAGCTCCATGTATCTGCCAAGGGTGTAAACCTCCTCGCCGCCCTTCGTGCTCATGCCTTTCATCTTACCGCTGAACGAGAAGCTTTGGCAAGGCGAGCCGCCGATGAGCAAGTCCGGCACGCCGTACTTTTCCACTATCTCGTCCACGTCCAGCTCTGTCACGCTGCCAAGCTGGACGGTATCGGGATAGTTGTGCTGGGTGTTCGCTATCGCGTGCCTGTCTATCTCCGACGCGAGGTACAGGTCCACCTTCGCGCCGATGCCGCGCAACGCCATCTGGCCGCCCGAGATGCCGTCAAACAGCGACAGCACCTTCAGGCCGCGCTTCCGCCTCTCCTCGGGAATGTAGCCGAATATGTGTTTCACGGTCTCTATCGACCACCCGTTGCCCAGACCCTTGTACGTCTGGGTGTCGCTCGTCACGAACTCGTAGCTCTCCGGAACGGTCTGCAAGCGCATGCACTCCAGCGGAGTGAGACGACGTATCGCGGCTACATACGTCCTGCCGCCGCACTCGAACTCCACGCCACGCTTGCCCTCGGGCATACGCCTCTTGAAGGCGGCGAGCTGCGCCGACCTGACCTTGCGGTACAGCTCCGTGGCCATCTGTCTTTGCTCCTCTCTTGTCATATTATCTCCAGTAGAAGGTTGAAATTGCTCATTGTCGGCATGGTGCCGGCCTTGTTGTCCGAACGGCACGAAAAGGCGTTCATCGCGGATCTGTTGCACTCGCCGTCACGCACTCCGCTGTCATACTCCTTCCTGCGGACCTTGCCCAGCTCGTTCCTGTATTTGTTCAGCACTATCGCTTTCATATATCTCTGTTATGTGTGTCAGCCCGTAGCTGTTTGTCCTGTGCGAAATCCCGGCGGTCAGGCACGGTGCCTTGTCGCTGAGTGGGGTGGGAGGGTGCCTGTAACCCTGCCTTATGGCTATCGTCAGCATAACTCGCGCTCAAAGATTCTGGCGACGGCCGTACTCCGCTATCAGCAGCGCGTCGCACGTCGCCAGCGTTATCTTCCTGCCCAGTGTGGGGAACAGCTGCTGGGCCTTCGCCTTCAACTTGTTCTTCCACTCTGTCTTCGTGTATTTGCCGGAGCTGCCCAGCTGGTAGCTCTTCTCCCACTTGTTCGGCGTCACCTCGTCCGTCGCTATGCCCAAGGCCAGCAACGCCATCTGCAAGTGCCCGAATCCCTTGCCGAAATTGAACATCGCGCTGCCGCCGTTGCCCGGCATACCGCCGACACGCTCCAGCACACACCGGCTACCCTCCCTGTAACGACCCAGTGTCTCAAGCAGATCCTGCGGCGTAGAAGGCATCTTCAGCAACTCCACAACCCCTCCGTTCGCGTCCAGCACGGCAATGCCGCCGCTCACGCCGGGGTCTATCCCTATATACACTATATCTCCCATAACGTAATTTTTTTATATATGTATCGCTACGAAAAAAAACAGAGCTTGTAAAAAAGTTTCCGTCAATTCTCGCTTGTTCACAAAACGCTTTCAATAACCAATCATAGGCACGTCACACTCCACGGCCTCTGCCTCGGCATACCCGAGCTTCTTCAGCAGACGGCATATGTAGTCAATGCCCCTCTGATAGACAAGGGTCTTGACGCTTATGCGTACCTCGCCGTCGGGGGTGGCGTATTTCTGCTCCACTGTCCTGAAATAGCCCGAGTCCACATATTTCTGGTACGGCATGTTGTTCCCCGTCAGTACCTTCTGCTCCCTCAGTATCTCGAACAGCTTGTTGCGCCCCACTTTCTTGAAATGAAGGGTGTTCGCTACCGCCTTCATCTCCACTGCCGTCTTGCTCTCCGCAACAGCGTCGAAGAACTCCACCTTCGGCTTCTGCTCCGCAAGCTGAGCCTGTTGCGCCTCTATCCGCTCCTGCTGCTTTGCCGCAAGCAAAAGGGCCTGCGCAAAGGTCTGTGGAACTCCGTTCGTACGGCGTATCTCTTGCTCCATACTGTTGAACGCCTTGATGTATTCAAGTTTGAACGCCAAAGCCTTCTCGCCTGTAAAACCCATCGCGAGCAGCGTAAAGCCGTCGCGGTTCATCACATACACCGGCATCTTCTTCATACCGCCGCCAACAGGCATCGGCTTATCAACTTCCGTAAGCGCGAACATCTTGGTAAGTTGCTGATTTTCAACGAAAGCCGTTTTTTCAGCCTTCGCAAATATTTCGCGTATCGCTTCCAACACATATTTGTGCTCTTTGCCAAACGTCTCTGCAACCAGCAAGCTTGTCGTCAGTGCCTGGTTGTCAGCACCTCTAAACACTATCTCGTTCATCTTCTTTACTCGTTTATGTAAAAATGCACGGTGGTATGTTATTCCTTCAAGTCATGCGTCCGTGCCAGCACCCGTTGTCTACGTTGTACGGCGGTGGCAATCTCTGGCTCACCGGGCTACGTCCCCTTGGCCTTCGGGGCAACCTCCTTTATATTAGAAAAAAAACGAAAAAGCCTTGAGAACAGACGAGGAAAACGCCCTTATCTCACGCCTGTCGAGTTTGACCAGTTGTCGCCCCTTTCCGTGTCCTTTCCGACAGTACCCTCCACAAACTCCGTCCGGGGAATCCTCACAATGCGCATCTGGGCTATCTTCGTGCCTGCCGGGATATAGACCCTGTGGCAGCTCTTCAGCCCGCCAAGAAGCATCCAGCAACCCACACGCACAATGGCATGAACCTCGCCGGTGTAGCCGCTGTCTATAAGGCCGACAAGCAAGTCTGCGTCAACACGCGTGTCCACGTCTCCGCCTTCAGTACGCGCCTTGCATGCCATCCCCAGGAGCGACATGCCGCTCCTGGGCTGTATCACGGCGGCGAGGTTCTCCGGCAGCCGCATCTTGAAACCGAGGGATATGGCCGTCCTCATGTACGGCTCCAGCTCAATGTCGTCTCTTGTGAACACGTCATAGGCCGCGTCGGCACCGTGCGCCTTCTCCGGCATCCGCCCGCCGCACAGCTCTATCACTATCTTTTCCATCGCGGTCACTTTCTTTTGATGTTCCACATGCTCTCAGCAGGACCGACAAGCACATCTATGTTGGCTCCCTGCTTCGCCGCAACTGTCTCAACCCATTTCAGTTGGACGAACTGCTGTGGAGTAAGGTGCATCTCGTCCATGTATGCTTTGTCGGCAACGGCCTTCTGACGCTCCGCCTTCTCCCTGGCCAACTGTACCTCGTACTCCCTCTCCTGCGTCTGCTTCGCCTGCACGACTTTCGCCGTGCGGTTCATCTCGGCGAGCTGTTCCTTGTTGGGCGTGGCCTTGCCTATTATTACGTCCTTGATGACAACAGGCATCTCCTTCGCCTTTGACAGGGCAGACACATAGTCCTGCATCTGCTTCAGTATCTTCTTGTCAATGGCATTGAGCACCTCCCGGTTCGACATCAAGTCAAAAGGACTGTGCTGGGAGATATGGTCACGCACAAGGTTGCAGAAATAGTTGTAGAGGTTCGTCTTGAACCAGTCCTGCCCGTAGTTCTGCAACAGGACTGGACTCTTGCCCTTTTCCACTTGGGTTATCACTACCGTGTGAAAGTCCAACGGGGTGTTGTCGTCGGAGAATAGGTCATCAAGAAACACCTCATGTCTCACGGGCACTATCTTGAAGGCAACCACCTCTGTACTTGAAACACACCATGTCAGGCCGCTCTGTACGGGCTTGTCCTCAACGCCGCCGTGCCCGAAAAACCACGGCTTCTTCACAATCACCGCCTCCTCGTCCGCATCGGGAGCCGCCGGATGGCACGACGTCATCGTTAGCACCGACATCACGGCACCGACAGTGCCGCTGGTAATATAATTTCTTTTCATAATCTTTGTATTTTAATTTTGAATACCTACTTATTCGTTATATATATTGTCTACACAAAAAATCTTCAACCGTTTCACAAAAAAAAACTCAACCGCTAAATGTTTCATTCAGAATTGAACAGCCTCTCCTTCTTCTCCCTCACTGCCTTCTCAACGCGCCCGCAAGCCACGTTCCACATGCTCACGTCAGTCTCGAAGCCTATGAACCTGCGGCCCGTGTTCACGCACGCCACAGCCGTCGTGCCGCTGCCCATGCAGCAGTCCATCACAAGGCCGCCCTCGTCCGTGTACGTCCGCACAAGCCACTCCAGAAGAGCCACAGGCTTCTGCGTGGGATGCACCGTGTCCTTGTCGTTCGGGAAACAAACGATGTCTGTGGGGTAACGCTCTCCGCCGCTCTCCGTCACCACCTCCTTCATGCTCCCCACGTCCCAGTTCGAGTTTCTCGGCACGCGCCTCTTTGCCGCGTATGGCATGTGGCCGTGTTCCATCTGCGGGTTGAACACCATGGCCTTCTCCTTGTCCGCCACGTTGCACGCGCACGACTTGGAAAACACGAGGATGTTCTCGTGGCAGCGCAACGGCGCGTGCCTGGAGTTCAGGAACCCCGTACTGTTGCTCTTCCGCCACACTATCTCGTATTTGAGCATGCTCAGGTTGCTACCGGCGAGTATAGCAGTGAACGGCATCTGCGAGAACAGCACCACCGCGCCCCTGTCCTTTATCACCCTGTTAAACTCGTTCCACATCGGCTCAAGGGGTATCACGTTGTCCCACTTGTTGCGCGTCACGCCATAGGGCAGGTCGCTTATTATCGCGTCAACGCTCTTGTCCGCGATGCCGCGCATACCCACCAGGCAGTCCTCGTTGTATATCTTGTCCGTCTCCATACACGCCCGTCCGCTCATTTGGCCGATTCTCTCACTGCCCATGACACATTGCCTTTATTCTCTCCACTATACTTGCGGCGCGGATGTCCACTCTCTCCACAGGATTCATTTCATAATGCCCGTTGATCATACAGTCCCAGATATGCGAAACCACGCCGTTAAGCCAGACATCACAGAAAGGCTCCTCCTTCAATGGCCATACCCTGCCGCTCTTCATCCACTCCGCTATGCCCGTGAGCACCTGCCGCGCAGTAGCCACGTCCTCGGCATTGCTGATAGCCCGGTCAAGGTCGCGGCGGCAGCCCTCATCGCCATTCCGGCCTGCATTGCCATCCGTGGTATTTCCGTCATGCTCATGCAGCGGCTCCTTGTCGCCGTCTTCCTCTCTCCTTATGTAAATGCGTCCGTAAGACGCGAGATAATCCTTCGTGACAGTCAGTCTGGCATCTCCAGCCGTCAACGTCAAGGACACCCTATCGTCAGAAATGTCGTTGACAATCCAGAGTAGCGTCCCGTGGCTGTGCAGCCTCACAAGCATGCCGTCGGCGGTCCGCACGCACGTCTCGTATGGCTCCACGGTCTTGAGACCTCTCTCGTCCAACATGTCAGTGACCCTGGCTCTTATGGGGAAACACACGCAAACACCCTCTTTTATCTTTTCCTGTTCAATCATAACAGCTTTTTTATATATTTATTTTTTATTTCCTTACTATCGTATATGGCATCACTGCCTACAAGGCTTCATACTCCTTCCGTAGTCTCTCCCTGCTCTCATCCACAAGGCTTTTCAGACCCGCGTAAAAATCGTCGTCAGTGTTCGCTACCTCATACAGGGCTTTGCCTAAACCCTCCATGAAGAACGCGGACTTGGCATTTTCCACCCTGTTCAGATGCTCTTTAAGGCAGTCGTGCAAGGCAGTCCCCCTCTTCAACCTCTCGTCATTCATATTTTTATTTTTTTGTAGAATTGTCTTTTTTTCATTTTTTGGGGGGCTATTTGTTTTCTTTCGCCGACCGTCTTCTACTGTCTTCTCCAAAGTTTCCTTGGGAAAGACTTTGTACTTGATTTTGCCCATGTTCCTCACCATATCCATCAAGGCATTAAACCACATCCTCGTGTCTATGGCCTCACGCTCTTTGTAAGGCAGACGAAAATACTCCTCTAACGTCATAGCTTCATTCTTTTTTTTTCATCCCAACATCTTCTTTCTTTCATTTCATCTCAACAAACGGGCCGTCACCGAGCCGCGCCCTGTTTATGCAGCTCGCTATCCAGCCCAGAAGGTACGCGCTCGCCTCTCCGCCATGCTCCATGCCTATGGCCTCTTCAATAGCGTCGCAGACGTGGGAAGCCTCGTGGCAGCACACGCTCATCGTCATGTCCTTGCTTCTTTTGAACACGACAAGCTCTCCACGCCTGCCGTCACTCCTGCGCTCTACCTCCAAAACGGCCAGCCCGCAAAAGTCAACACTGCCGTCACCGCCCGTCTGGCCGATGTCCAGGTCCTTTCCGTCCCTGCCGACAAACATCCCCGATATGTCACCAGGTCTCTGACCCACCGACACCCACAGCAGACGCGGATAAATGACAGGACAAAACTCATAATAACCTCTAAGTTTTTTATTCGCAAGCTTCTTACTCATACAAACATGAAAAAAATAAACAAAAAAAATATCCGCCACAAAAGGGACGCAGCCCGTAACAACCGCCGCCGACCCAAACACGCAGAACCAAACCGAACCGAACACCAGCGAATCCACAGACAGGACACCGATGCGCGACGCCATTCCAGAAAAACGCGGAAACAAGGCCAAAACATACATCGCAATGCACAAACCATGAACCCTATGCCCCGACAAACACGCGGAACGTGAACAAATGAACCTTCCGTCCCCTCACCCTTCATACATACCTGCACATCAAAGATACCCAATATATTCCTTCAATACTACACAACACACCGTAAAACCTATACTAAACCATACACTTTTAACTACATCAAATGAAACATTGCCCTACATACAAGGTGAGTACTACCAAAACAAAGTCAAAACACAAAACCGTAAAAAAAAGAAACCCAATCATCCTCCCGTTTTTAACACTTCCAAAATGTATAAATATTCATTTTTACAAATTTTTACATTCGATAACAAAACGAAACACAAAAACGACAAAACAAAACAAAAAACCGAAAAAATCAGAAAAAATTTTTGAAAATGGTGACTTGGGGGGCGGCCAGTCTCGCGTCAGGGGGCTACCCCCTGTAAAATACATCAAATCCGAATATTATTTAATATAATATATGTTAAACGCAAGAAAACTCGCCAAAATGTTCCACGCAAACCTAAATATTATAAAAACGCGTAACTCATTGAAAATCAGAATGTTATGTAAAATTATAAATACGTTACAGGAAAACTCTATTTGTAAATAAATGTTAAACATTGTATTATTTGTCCATTTGTCAGTGACACGGACCGACAAATTTAAAAAAATTAAGTTAAACGTCTGTCACAATGGCATACATTGCATAAATATGCAATAATAATAAATTATAACTTGCTGAAAATCAATGCGTTATCCATGTGTTAATAAATGTATATAATACTTTTATGGCGTGCCAATTGCATTTATATAGGTGTAATCGTTCTTTTAACACTGACACCTTTTGCCCCTGATGGTGCTGCATACAGCACCGGGGCGCACATACGATAAACACCAACTAATAAAAATTTACAATTATGAAAAAAGAAATGAACGCTACAAACGTAGCAACAAGCGAGAGCGCAAACAACGTGAACAACAGCGAGAGCGCAAACGAGTTCCGCGTTTCTGATTATCTTGCAGCCCTCAACAAAAAGGGGCGTGAACTCCTTAAGGAGGAGGACGAGCGCCAGGCCCGCTGCTTGGCCGACGCTGAAAGCCTCCCCACGCCGGAGGCAAAGAAAGCGGCCGTGAATGGGTGCCGCCTTCACCTCCTCGGCAAGTCCAAGGCCCGTATTGTTGCGGCCTTCAAGGAGGCTCAAACCTCCTATCTATTGAAGGAAAACACCGAGTACAAGGAGGCTCAAGCAAACATCATACGCCTTGCGGTGGCTGACTTCGCGGCAAATAAAGAAGATGGGGCGGCGTTCGTCCAGTGGGTGAACGACAACGGCAAGGCATATCATAACCGGGTTATTGACACGCCGGACCGCATGAAGGCCTTGTTACGGGACCTTTACAAGGACTACACCACGGGCCGCAAGGCACTTGCCAAAACCAAGGCCGAAAAGGCGGAGGAGACAAAGGCCACGAACGATATATTTGCTATGTTGGCATATATGACGCCCGAGCAGCGGGCCGCGCTTAAAGCACGGCTTTAACGGCACCACCCCAGGGCCGGGACTTGTCCCGGCCTTCTGTTACGGCACACTCTTAACAAATAGAGTGTGCCGTATTTTTATACCCTTACTTTTCCCCCTCCTATATTCAGGACCTCAAAGCGGTGAGGGGGTGGCAACGTGGTGCCCATTGGCACCACGGCTAACACTGAGTAACACAACATCGATTTTTATTTATTGCACAAAGGGACACAAGAGAATAAAACCGGGCAGCGGAAACGCCGAGACCCCGGCAAGGGACTTGTGCCCGCCGTCCCCGTGTGGAACGGTGCAAGCTGGAAGACTGGACTATTACCGACATTCCAGAACTGCACCGCGAAGACGGGGGCGGAGGATTCATAATTCATATTCTTACACTGACACGCGCACACACCCCGCGTGTGCCAGGGTGGAGGAATCGCAGCTGCCTCTCCGGCTGGTGATACCGGTAAAGCTGCCACGGATATTTATTGCGTAATCCGTGTGAGCAAGTCAAGACAACAAGCAATACGTATTAAGGTTGTACGCAGAGCCTGACAGCGCATGTATGTGCGCGGCGTGCGGTTATGATAACCGCGAAAACGTGCGAGGAATACGGGACGGCTACTCGCTGGCATCTCAATTTGAGTTGCTGACAATTGTCCCGAGGGGGCACGTCATGCAATACGGTATGACGTTCGATGACGGACGCGCAAAGAGAGCGCGGCTCCTTGGCAATGGCTGCGTGCGTGGTGACATTCATGCAGCTCCTACATTAACCAATTAAAAAATACAGAATTATGGAAACGACAAACGTAAACAAATGGGCAATGTACTCAGAAATTGAGAATTGCCAGACGCAATTTAATATGGGCCTTATAAATAAGGCTATGTATTCTAACTTTTGTTACTCGGCCCGCAAGCCATATATGGGTATGTTAAAGAATTTCCTGTTGTACATACGCGACAGATGGTTCTAAAAGCCTGAACCTCGGCTGCCAACTGGCAGCCTCCTAATAACTTTTAAAAGCAAAGAATTATGACAAAATCAGAATTACACGAGATGGAGCACATCAAGCAGCTCCTCGCCAAGTTACAGACAGCCCAGCTCACCACATTCGGCGACTCGAGCATCAACATGGATATTGACACTGGCGGCTACAAACACAGCATTCACGTCACAGTATATGCCGGAAAAAGCGTGATGTCCGTAGGAGGTTTCGAGAATGCAAGGAGAGAAGAATTTGTCATCACCCCTTGGCAAGCCTCCCGTCACAACACCAACATCTGCAACGGCTGCATCGCCTTCGTCAACGCCCACCGCGAGCGCAAACCCTGAACAAGGGCGCACACCAATATGTGCGCCTTTCCACAAACCAATCAAACATCAAGAATTATGACAAACAAACAATTTATGAGAACAAGCGCAACAATTGTGCTTGGAAACATCCAACTCCTCCCGTGCGTGCTAATCCTGAGCAGTACGATAACTGCCTCCGTGCTTGGACTTGTTTACGCCCTCCTGCTGTGGCGTTTCTGGAGCAGCACGAGAATTGGCACGCGGTTCTTCCGTGCCTTCTACCTCTCTACACTCCGCTTGGAAAAATTGATGCTCGGCTGCAACGTGAAATGTTGAGCAGTACGATAATTGTGCTTGGAAAAATTCGGGCCTGAACGCTGCCCAAAATCCTGGGCAGTACGATAATTACAACCCTTAAAATATCGGAATTATGGAAAAAGAAATGGTGATTTTGAGCGACGGCACGACATTCTGTGCCGAGGTGGAGACAACGGATTTTCACAACGGACATTGGCGCGGCGAGTGGAACGGACACATTTTGTCATTCCACGGCGGCGCGTGGATGGAGTGACAACGAGCCTAAAAGCCCTGCTTTCCGGCAGGGTTCAATTACAAACCAAAAAAACAAAGAATTATGGCAACAAGAACAATCAAATGTGAGAGCAAGAAAGTTATGGAAATAGTGTTCAGCGAAATGCAGGAGCTTTACAGTCATGTGGAGTTTCTCGGTTATGACGGGAGGTTTCTAAAGGTAGCCTATATGGCCTGAAAATGTGGGGCAGTACGATAATTGCGCGTGCTGTCCCTGCACCATACGAACCAAAATTTACAGAATTATGAAAAAATCTTTAATTACACTTTTGTGCGCTTTATTCGTGTTTAGTGCGTTTTTCTGTGTTAATGTTTTGCCGCTTTTTGTGGCAGACCTTATAAACCTAAGCCGCACGTTCACTCTTAGTGACATTGACGTTGCGCTTACCCTGCGCAATACAATTGAGGTTTCTGCGGTAACATTTCTCGTTACAGTGGTTTCTTCAATGCTTGTTATAGTGCCGTTAAGATTGGGTGACATTCGCAAGAATGGAATCTAAGCCGAAATTAAGCCTACCTTTCAAGGTAGGCTCTCTTTGTTTACCAATTCAAAAATACAGAATTATGGAAGATTTAAGCAAAATTAAGGCCATTGACGCGTGCGTTGAGAAAGACGATTAAGAGGCAATAAAGTCCCTGTCACAAAGTCTTTAGCGTTCATCATCCGTGAGCGGTCGGCGCGCTCGGGGTTCGAGTCCCCGCACGGAACAACAATAATTTAAAACATACAACAATATGAAAGAATTACGGAAAATCCAAGTGATAGACTTGTTCAACAAGCTTCTTGTAAGTGGTTTGAGCAATGCCGAGTGTGCCATGTTCGCAGTGGAAAAACCCGCAGACTCGCGTCAGTTCGTGGGAGGTGACACAGGGGTGACGCTCGCCCCCGGCGTGTACCTCGCCGTATGGTCAAACGACAATTTCACAGAAGCGAGCCCTCTGATGGAGTATCTTGCAAAGAAAGTGTCCCGTGACACGCACCGCATCATGCAGGACGGCGGCAACCTTGTTCTTGTCGTCTTCCTTGACGAGTTCGCGGTGTGAGCCTCAGCAAAAAAACGTGTGCCTCTGCACACGGACTATTAACCAAGCATCAAGAATTATGACAACAATCAACACTAAAGACTGCGGCACATTCCTTTATAAAGTGTCGCTGTGGAGCGGCTCCGGCTACTATGTCTGGAATTTCAATGTCTACGCCTTCCATGAGGAGGAGGCGTTTGAATACGTCCTCGCCCACCTTGAGCGGATTGGCTACGACGTGTTGTTCTACACCGAGGGTGAGGTCAACGACATGGACCTCACGTTCGTGGAGAAAGAGCAGATGTTCTTCTACATCGACCCCACGATGACCGACCCCTCCGCACATCCCGCCTATTTCCGCACAGAAAACGCGGGGATTGAGAACCTCGGGCGCGTCGCGTGAGCCTAACCCCAGGCAGTACGATAATTAACCAACTAACTAACAGAATTATGACAAGAGATCAAGTAATGGCATTAGCCACAGAGAAAAACCCAGTCACCAACGCTTGCGGCAACAAGATTGAGTTTGCCGACGGCACATGCTACGCAATGCGTATGCCGGGACACGACTGGCACCGCGTCAAGGTGTTCACACTTTGAGCCTCAACCGCCCGTGCCGCTCTCGGCGCGGGTTCTTTGTATAACCCTTAAAAACAAGAATTATGGAAATGCAAATCAAGCGCACGCTCGTTACGGTCTACCTCAAGAGCGAGGACGGCATCATGGACCAGTTCACAACCTACATCAACCTTGAGCCGTTCGACGCTGCCAAGTATTATGTCGGCAACGTGTTCACAATGTGGCACGACGAAAAGGAGTACAAGCTCAAATGTCAGCGCATCCGCTGCGACGGTGTCCAGGAATGGAAAAACGGCAAGTGGAACGGTATCCAACATCCCGACGCGATGGCATGGTACCGTCTGCAAGGCGGCAGCATAGTCCGCACCGAGTGGTAAGCCAGCCTCAAAATGTCCGTGCGTATAAAAGCACGGACTACATTTATCAACCACTTAAAATTAAAGAATTATGGAAAATTACAGACAGTTTGCAGAGCGCAACAAGACATGGAACGACTACTATATCAACTCCGACTTCTACAAGAAGATGGAAGGCATCGACCCCATGCTGCGTAACTACGAGGTAGCAAAGTCAGTGGAGAAGAAATTTCTCTCCCGTTACAACTCCAACAGCCCCGAGCCGCAAGTCGGCGACGTGGTTGAGTTCTCTGACGGCTATGACATTTACGCACATGCCGTGATAGCCGAGTCTTTCAACAAGAAACATGATAGCAAATTCCACCTGCTGAACGTGTGCGAGAGAGGCAGCTCATGGACTGATGGAGAGTCTTTCTCCACGTCGGGCGGCTCGTTCCACACTTTCCACGCATCACGTTTTGCTCTTGTCGGGCGTGCCGTCAATATGGTATGGACATGGGGCTGCAACGGCTCAGGAGGAGGGCAGGGAATATATTTCCCGCTCAACGTGCGCCGGTGGGTCATTCCTTACTCTGCGCCCGAACCTTTAACAAGAGTCCGTATCTACGGCAAGGGTTCAAAAGACCCATACGGCGAGCCTCGCCGCTACGCCGTAGAAGTGACGGGACAGGATTTTTACAATTTCCAGTCCTTTGATTCAATCCGTGCTTTTCTCGCGTGGGCTGAATATGCCGGGTTCGAGTATGAGCACATAGGCAACGGGGCAGACCGCTGCGGCCTTGTCAACAGACGCGGTTTTCAGCTCCTCAAGCGTGTGATGGTGTATCACCCAAATCAAGTGCCGGCAGGAGCAAAACCACTGAAGATGGCAGAGAACGGAACAATCGTGGACGCTTGGACAAAGCGTATTGGCAATACAATTTTCTTCTATGTCCCCAATATTAATTGGTGGAACGACGGGACTTTTCCTCACCCCATCCTCTCCAGACAGGAAGAAATCGAGGAGTTTTGGAAATATTCCGACAATCCTCTCGGCATCTAAGCCTTAACCTGGCACGTCCTCAATTGGACGTGCCTTCTTTGTACAAACCATTTAATACATTTTGAATTATGGCAAAAAGAAGAAGCAAGACTCTCTTGCAGCAGGCTAAAGCCTACGAGTGATCCAACGAGCTTGAGATGATGGACGTTATGATGTCCTCATGGGTAAACGGCAATTTCTCTGACTTCAAGGACTATTACCGCGCCTTGCGCATGGACGACCGCCGTCGTTTCATCAGTTTTCTCTACAACCAAAACGACGAGCAGACGTTCTACCGCATGGTAGATATGCTCATGTTCGACAAGCGTTAAGCCTTAAACAAATCTCCGTTTCCACTGATGGGGATTTGCAATTATCAACCAATCAAACATATCGAATTATGATTTACATTAAGAGTTTCAAGAACTATGACGAGTTCAAGCAAATCTTCGGGGTCGTTGAACATGGAAACGGAGCCAAGTCACGCAAGAACAAAATCTTGCTGGCCTGCCTCAAGGACAGAAAGCTGCTCAAGTGGTGGCTTTGGTTCAAGAAGACAGCCAAAGAGCACGGCAGGGAGTACAATTGCGACTATCTCCGCGCCACCGGCATGGATGAGTTCAAGCGTTTCGTCAAGCTGATGCTTGGCGATGCCACTTACTGCGATACCATGTGGTCCGGCAAGTGCAACGCGGGTTATCCGCTGTATTTCGGCAACACTTTTTCCTACACCCTGTATTCGCCCACGCTGCGCCTTGACAATTTCAAGGGGCTGTGCGCCGACGGCGACACAAGGGCTATCCGCTACGAGAACATGGAGAGAGGCGGCAAGGCCTTCAAGATGAAGGCAGGCAAGCTAATCTCCAAGTGCATCGAGGACGGCCCGCTCGCCGGCGTGATGCCCGAGCAGATGAAACGCTGGATAGGCGAGGAGTTTGCGCGGGAGTGGCAGAGCTATGCCGAGCAGGTTGTCGGGGCAGGGAGATACACTCTCCATGTCAACGACAATTTCTCTGACATATACGACAGCCGCAAGTGCGATGGCGACTTTGGCAGCTGCATGACTGACAAGGACTACTGGTCTTTCTATCGCGATGCCATAAGCTGCAAGGCGGCGTACCTCACCAGCGAGAACGGCCTTATCGTGGCGCGTTGCATCGTCTATTCCGATGTATGGGATGACGAAGACAACCACTACCGGCTCGCGGAGCGCCAGTACTCTTCCGGCCAGGATGACGTGTTGAAGCAGATTCTTGTGGATATGCTCATCAAGGCGGGCGAAATCGACGGCTACAAACGTGTCGGAGCCGACTGCCACGACAACAAGAACTTCGTCAGAAACGACGGGGAGTCCATGCGTGACATCGACCTTCACATCAAATGCAGCCTCGACTACGACGAGCCTCTCAGCTACCAGGATTCCTTTGTCTATTACGACATGGACTGCAATGTTGCCCACAACGACCCCTCTTGTCAGTACTCGTATGAACTCAACACGACAGACGGACAGCTTGAGCCGGAAGGCAACTGGTCCGAATGGAATGAAGAGTACATCGACGAGGCCGATTCCACCTATGACGATTACTACGGGGACTGGTGCCACGACCGACAGGTCTCCAACGCCATCTACAGAGGGAATCGCATCGACATCAACGGCGACAGGGCCAGCCGCGACAGTGACTGGTGCTGGTCTGACCGGGAGGACTCTTACCTCTACTGTGACGAATGTGTCTATGTTGATTCCCGAAGCGACAATTTCCTTGTTGACGACTGCGTGAAGGACTACAACGGCGACTGGCAGTTCAAGGACGATTGCGTCTACTCCGATTATCTTCAGGGATATATCCTTGGAAACGACTCCGTACATAGCGACAGCATGCAGGACAACATTCCGTATGATGATGCCGAGTGGAGCGAGTACGATGGCGACTACATCCTCGCCGACCTCGCCCTCCATTCCGAGATTACCGGCCGCTGCTATTGCAGCGAGGAATCCATGCTTGAGGACGAGAAAGCGTTTCGCGCAAGCCACGCCCTCGTTCTCGTGGCCTGAACCAAGGCGGGGAGAACACTCTCCCTGCCTTCCAAGTACAACCGTTTAAAACTATTGGAATTATGAAAGAACTGAATTTTGACTTGCTCAAGAGTCTGTATTGCGTTTTCTCTCCAAGCATGGAAGAGAAAAAGATGCGGCGTTTCATCAAGAGACACATCAAGAACAATGTGCCTGGAGCTGTGGTCGTGCAGGACGAGAGCGGCAACCTCCTCGTCACTAAGGGCGAGGCAGACAGCTACGCTTGTCTCTGTGCGCACATGGACCAGGTGCAGAGTTTTCATCCAAAGGACTTCACCTGCGTAGACGACGGAGGCGTTATCATGGGATATTCGCCGAAGACGAGAAAGCAGTGCGGCCTGGGAGCTGACGACAAGAACGGCATCTTCATAGCCCTCTCTTGCCTTGAGGAGTACGACAACATCAAGTGCGCTTTCTTCGCGGGAGAGGAAATCGGCTGCGTTGGCTCAAGTGCCGTCAACGTGTCGTTCTTCTCCGATTGCAGATTCTGCGCACAGATAGACAGGCGGGGAAACAGCGACATGGTTACGAGAATATCGTTTGACCCAATCTGCTCTGAGGAGTTCATCAAGGACGCGGACTGCGGGACATGGGGCTATTGCGAGAGCGACGGCCTTATGACGGACGTGGAGGCGTTGAGACGCAACGGAGTGGCCGCGTCGTGCATCAACGTGTCGTGCGGCTACTACGAGCCTCATACCGACCATGAGTTCACCGTTAAGGAGGACGTGCTCAAGTGCTGCCGCTTTGTCTGTCACCTGATAGAGCACTGCACGGAAACCTACACGTTCACGCCTCCTGGGCGCGGCCTGTCCTCCGACGGATGGCCTTCCAGTGGCAACGGATACACGGACTGGTCCTATGACGAGTGTCTCGATCTGTGCTGTAACTGGCTGGAGGATGACCGCCAGGTGTCCTGCGATGAGTTTCTCGACGCGGCAAGAGACTGGTTCCACACTTTGTCCGAGGATGACCTCAAAGAAATCTACAAGGTAGCCAAAAGCTACGCTGCGGCCTGAAAACAAGGGGAGCCTTCCCGCTCCCTTCTCTATAAACCATAACAACATCAAGAATTATGACACATTCCGAATCCCTGGCCGAGTACGACCGCCTTTCGGCGGAGAAATACCGCCTCGACAACTACAGTTTTATCGCCCCCAACATCCGCGACATAAACCTCTCCCTTTTCTACACGGGCTGCGGCTTTATAGGCAACGTCCTTGTGTGCAAGGCTTGGTTCCTTCGCCAAACACGGCATGACCGTCAGTTCATCGTCGATTTCCACAAATGGCTTACAGCCAAGGTGTAAGATTGTCGCAGTCTCGTTAAGCCCTAAAAACGCGCAGCCAAGGACTGCGCGCCAACAACCAAAACTTTTAGAATTATGCACAGCACAATTATCCAACTCAGCGACAAGCCCCTCAGCAGCTGCGAGTGGGCGACGGAGAGCGATTTCTACAACGACCTCGACAACAAGCTCGACTATTGCGACTTGCTTGAGGGCGACGGGCGCGAAAGCCGTGTCAACGACCTCATGTCCCCGGACGGGCTGCTCCCGCTCCTGTTCAGGCGCGGCGGCAGCCGTGACGTTCTTGTCTTCAAGGGGCGCAAGGCTCTCCTTGAGGTGCGCGGGCGTTGGCTCGCGGAAATCCGCCGCGCCCTCGACGAGCTTGAGGGCAGCGGCCGTTTCGACACCTTCCGGCTGCTCCACGCCGTCAACCGCGTGGGCGGCGTCTGGACGCTCTTCTGCCTGTCCGGATGGTCCGGCGACCGCGCCGTCTATCCCTGCGAGCTGCTCGAGTGGCTTGACACGCTGGAAGACAACCAGCCGGTCCACGTCGGCGCGGTCCTCGACTACCATTTCTGAGCCTTGACCACAGGCGGGCCATCGCCCGCCTTCAATTCAAACCAAAATTTTATACATTATGACACACACGGATTTCATCCGGGCCATCGTCTCCCGTGTGGAGGCAGGCTCACGCTTCACCGTCAACCTCGCCAGGCGCACGCTGCGCGTTGACGGCAAGCCCGTTGACCTCTCGCAGGTCGAGGTCCCGCCCATGCTTGAGGCGGACATCCTCTCCGACATCAAAGTCTGGTATGCCGTCTACAAGCACTCCGTCCCCTCCGAGCGGTCCGAATCCCACCGCAGGACTTATTTCAAGGCTCTCCCCGAGCGTGCCCTCTCCGACGACGACATGCTCTACGGCGAAAGCCGCGAGACGGCTCGCTGCCGTCTTGAGCTTTACGTCCTGCTCATGCTCCGCTCCGGCCAGCTCCGCTGGAATGACGAGTGGGGCAGCTGGTTCTGGCAGTCCCCCGACGACAGGGACCTCGTCATCCTCCGCGAGTGGATAGAGCCACTGATCATAGAGAAACAGTAAACATTATCAACCATCAAAAAAAACTTATCAATTATGGCAACATGCGAAGATTGCAAGCACTGCCATTGTGCAGGCTACCACACTTATCTATGTTCTCTTCACGACGAACAGACAGGTCTCAACACTGCTTCTTGCCACGACTTCGAGGAGTCTTAGCCTAAAATGGGGTAGGGGTGCGCTCCGCACCTCACCCTTCACTTTAACCAATATTATTAACATCATTAAATTTTAAAGAATTATGAAAAGAAACGTTATGATTTCAGGCGAGTTCACCCTCAGCGAGCTTTCATCCTCCAACGGCGCGGCATCCCCACGCCCGGGGCGCAAGACAGCCGCCGACCGCATCGCGGCCCTCAAGGCGGCGGGCGTCGACGTCTCCAACTATTTCCCCATGGGCGACGACATGATTGTCCGTGTCGACGACGGCGTCCCCTCGCAGGTTCTTGACGACGACCCAGTCTTCGCCAAGATTGCCTCGGGAGGCTACATCAACTCCCCGCAGCTCTACCGCCGCTGGGTGATGGCACAGATGTTCCGCATCCTGCGCCAAATCCCGTCGTGGTACAAGGACTTCACCGAAGCCGTCCAGCACCACGGCTACAACTATTCGTGGCGCATGCTTGAGCGCGAGCTTCTCGCCCAGGCCAAGATGGCTCGACACGGCGACACGGCCTCCTTCCGCGAGCGCAACCGCTGGTTCAACCGCAACGTGGCAAAGAAGATGGCCGACGACTACATCGCCCATCTCGACCGCCTCGTCGACGGCCTGAAGGTGCGCCACTGCAAGAGACGCCCCTACAAGCGCGTCTGTGGCGAAAACATCTTTACCGACGAGCTTGAGGCCAAGCTCTACGCCCCAGTCTCCGACGCCTGCGTGGCCATCAGCCTCGCCGACACCCCGCAGGACCTTCTCCACGCCGTCCGGCGGTTCAACCGCCTGCGCAAGCGCATGCCTTGGACCACCAAGATGGCCAAGGCGTTCATCGACGCCTACAAGGGCGCGGGAGCCTACTTCACGATGAAGAACCTCATCCTCTTCCACGGCGCGCGCTTCTCCGGCCACCCCTCCGAGCGGCAGTCGCTCGAACACATGGAGAGGCTCGCCCGCGAGTGTGAGGGCTGGGAGCTTCTCGGCGCCATGAAGCAGCTCATCTCCGATTCCGGCATCTCCGTCGAGAAGAAGGTCGAGGAGTGGCGCAGGCGGTAGCCTTTCGCGGGGCTGCCGCCCCGGCTGCGGCGGCGCGGCCTCCTTCATGCAGAGCTTCGCAATGCAAGGTCGTCTTCCTGCCTTCCGTCTGGCAGACGACCTTCACGTCAAGCTCTCCAATCGCTTCCCTACAACCAGGCACCCGGCCACGGGCCGCAGCCAAGCCCAAACCGCTTGCGGGGCGCGCCGCCCCGCAAGTCCCATTAACCAAACAAACATCAGAATTATGGAAAAACAAGACAAAATCCTCCAGATGTTCTTCTCTCCCGAGCGTTGGCAGCAGGCCATCGCCAAAGGGCTTGACAAGGACATCTCCAAGGCCACTCTCCGCCGCCTCACAACCCCAGCGGCGCGTTCCCTCATGTACCGGCGCATCCGTGACGGCAAGTACCAGATAATGCCGCCCCGCACCGCCCTTATCCCAAAGGACAACGGCGAGTTCCGCACCGTCTACGTCAACGAGCCTGCCGACCGCGTCCTGCTCTCCGTCGCCAACGACCTCCTCTTCGAACTTATGCCCGACATGGTCCACCCGCAGTGCCGCTCTTACCTCAAGGGCGTCGGCTGCGGGCGTGTCGTCCAGGAGTGCTCGCGCCGCATGAGCCGCCCCACTGAATCGCCCGACGGAGTGCTCGGCTTCAAGTCCGACCTCTCCAAGTACTTCGATTCCGTGCCGCTTGAGTTCATCGACCGCGCCTTCGACCGCGTCGAGCAGCGCCACGGCCACTCCGCCCTTATTGATGTCCTGCGCGGCTATTACCACTCCGACGTCTATTTCACCCCCGAGGGCGTTCTCGCCGAGAAATACCAGTCCCTCAAGCAGGGCTGCTCCGTGGCCTCATGGCTCGCCGACGTGATTCTCTACCACATCGACGACCAGCTCTCCCGTCTTGACGGGTTCTACGTCCGCTACTCCGACGACATGCTCTTCATCGGCCCCGACTATGTAAAGGCAATGCACATCCTCACATACGAGCTGGGCAAGATGCGGATGACGCTCAACCCCAAGAAAGTGGAACTCCTCGACCCAGACCACTGGTTCAAGTTCCTCGGCTATTCCATCAAGGGTAGCGCCATCTCTCTCTCCTCCACACGCATAAAAACGTTTCAGAAGGAGGTTGAATCTCGCACAACCCGTCGCCGTGGCGCAACGCTCACCACATCTGTCAATCTTGTCAACCGCTATCTGTACCGTGGCTACAACGGACACTCCTGGGCTACGCAGGTTCTCCCAATTGTCAATGTCAAAGAAGACCTCCTCACCCTCAACGAGTTCGTCATCGACTCTCTCCGTGCCGTACAGACAGGCAAGCGGCGCATCGGCGGTCTCGGCTACGTCAAGACACAGTCTGTAGGCTGCATTAGCCGTGGGCGCGGTCGCAACGTCACCGCCAACCGCCAGAAGACTCCCGAGCGCATCCCTGGCTACCCCTCGCTCTGCCTCATGCGCAACGCCCTCCTCACCTCACGCGCCGCCTACGACACCCTCGTGGCCAACCTCTGAGCGCCCCAGCCTCAACAACGGCTTGCAGAACCCTCCCGTCCTGCAAGTCCCTCCAACAACCAACCCCCTCGCGGCGCAGCGTCACTGCCCTGCCGGACACCATCCTTCAGCTGTCCTGAATCACACGACTCGTGGATGACCAAGCTTGCCCATCACTGGGCACTCTTGAGTCATCCCCGAGTCCAGGATGTCAGGACACGCATCAACAACTTACACCCATGCGCGGCGGTGTCCCCATGGCAGCACCCATCCGTCCGGGAACACGGACCTCCCGCGTGGAGGACGCCTCTTTCAGTGAACCCGCTCCCCGATGCCACGGGACGATGTCCTTCCGGACAGCTTCCCGTGTCACGCGGCGGGTACAATCACCTTCCTGCAACCATGTTCCGCAGGCGTCACCCACGCGGCCTTTTTTTGCACCATCCCTCGCGGCGCACACCGCCCCGCGCTTGCAGAACGGCAACCCTTTAGCGACTCAGGCTTCTACACCCATGTGCCATGCCGCCGTGCAAGCCATCCCACTCCCAGCACAGGAGTCGTATTCCAAGTGGAGCACATTCACTCTCCAGACCATGATGTCCGGCGGCCCGTATGCTCACGCATCCTGGCAGCCGGCAAATGAGTCTGGCTCAATCGTCCTCCTACAACCATGTGCCACGCTCCTTGCGGAATACACTAACGCTCTTGCGAAGCCTAAAATCGGGCACAGCGTGCGGACATTGTTCAATATACAGTTTAAGACAGGCCGATCTTCCCCAGTTGCCACCGGGTCGGATCACCCTCCAGAAACTGTATCCATCAGTCACTTATATCCATCGCACCCGTCCGCAGCTGTGCCCACAACCCAACCATCCACCCCTACAGGACATCGCGGCCCTCTCCCGACGCGCCGTGCGGCTCCCTTCAGTGACCCGGATTCGTATCTCCAGCGGTTACACCTGGCTTCCGCCAGGCTTCACTGCTGGCTTCTCATCCGAGGCACATCAACCTCCTATAACCACGCGACACTGCCGCAGGCGCGTCCTTTTTCTCCACAACACTCAAAAAAGCCTGAAAAGCCGATGCAAAGCCAAATATTATCACTACCTTTGCACCGGCCTTCAAACCAAAACGACAAATCATCATGACCACAAAAATCATCCGCGCACAGGACATCCTCAAGCGCAAGGGCTACACCCCTCCCACGTTCAACACCGCAGGCTTCCAGGCCGCCGTCGCATCCTTCTTCGAGAGCTCCGGCGTCTCCGCGCGCCTCACCGTGTTCTGCCTGCGCTTCCTCGACTACGAGGACACCCCGCAGTCAGGCTTCCACGCCTGCACCGAGTACACGGCAAAGACCCCCGACGAGTTCGGCATCTCGCGCGACGGCAAGTTCTTCTACGACTACCCCCTTCCGCCGTTCCTCCGCTCGCGCATCGGCAACCTCCGGTCCGACGAAATCGGCTTCCCCTACATCCTCGTCGACGAGCCTTACGTCACCAACGCCGTCGCACTGCTCAAGATGCTCGGCTTCGTAGTGTCCCGCAAGCGCCGCGCCTTCGGCGTACCCTGCTACACCGTCACCCTCGTCTGAGCAAAGCCCAAAGGCTGCGGACAACCCCCTCCGCAGCGCCAAAAATCAACCCTTCAGCCCTCGACACCACGGTCAAGTCAAAGCCACATGATAAGATTGAACAAACAACAGGCAATCGCCAAGTTCGGCGAGGACGTTGTAAAAGAAGCCACCGAGAATGTAGAGGTGGAGCCTACGTCAAGAATGATGTACCCGGCATTTGAGCCTCCGTCACACATCGGCAAGCAGGAGTACGCAGCGCAAAAGACTGTAGATACAGATGGATACAGATTGCAAGCATATTGGTACGGCAACGACATCGAGAACCTCGACGACTCGACTCTCGAAATCGAAGCCGAAGAAATTTGGTAGGCGGCACTTGCCGCGTCAAACGGACTGCCAAGAAAAATCCGTCTGACCAAAGCCTCAACCCCCGCGCGTCCCCTCGCGGCGCGCGTCCCAAACAAAAACCAGTACAAATTAAAAAACGCAACAATGAAACAGCAAACTCCAATCCTGCCCTCACGGCGGTGGATGGTGCTGCTCACACCCGAGCAGCAGAAAACCTACGCCAACGCCATACGCAAGGGCTATTTCGCCGCCTACGACGGCTACCGCTGGCGCCACACCTTCTACGGCGCGTTCATCTGGAAACACCCGGGACGCATCAAGCCGCTCGACATCTTCAGCGAGATTGTCGGACGTCCACCCATGTGGGAGGACATCACCGACGACAACCTCCGCGACTTCCGCGAGGCACTCGACGCCGCCTACTCCCCAAACTCCGTCAAGACCATCTGCGCCGAGGTCAACGCCATCATCCGCGACAATGCCGAGTCCAAGGACATTCCCTCCATGTCCTACGCGCGCATCATGCGAGCCAAGAAACAGGTCTCGCAGTCCGTCTTCCTCACCGACGGCGAGATACTGCGCCTCCACCGCTACCTCCCCCGCACCGCCAAGCGGCGGCACATCAAGCGCATCTTCATGCTCGAGTGCCTCTGCGGGGCGCGCCTCTCCGACTGCGAGCGGCTCTCACCCGACAACCTCTCGCCCGACGGGCGCACACTCACCTACGTCTCGCAGAAGACCTCCCACGAGGTCACTGTCCCCGTCCACCCATGGCTCCGGCAGTACCTCGTCCCCTCGTCACCCACCGAACCCAACACGGTGGCCGTGTCCTCAGTCAACGAGGGCATACGCTTCTTCTGCCGGGCATGCGGCATCGACACACCCGTCAAAATCTACCAGGCGGGGCGCGAGCGCACGGGGCCAAAGTGGCAGTTCGTCTCCTCCCACACGGGGCGGCGATCCTTCGCCACCAACCTCTCGCTAAAGAACGTGCCGCTGGAGCAGATCGCCATCATGATGGGACACTTCACGGGCAACGCACCCGACATCACCATGACGCAGCACTACATCGTCACGCCCCTCCAGCTCTCCAGCGCGGCCTTCCGGGCCTTCCGCATCCCCGGGGCCGAACGCCTCGCCGCCGAGCAGCTCGCCGCCGACACGCCCTCGCCGCTCTACGACGACCCGGCCCTCGCCCAGGCGTTCGACAGCATACCCGACGACGACGACGAACCCGCTCTCCCCGGACACTCCCCAGCCGCCGTCTACAGCACCGACCACCCCGACAACGACAATATCAACATTTCAAACAATTTCAGCCCTACCGCATCACGGACAAGCGGCAACATTATGACAAACAACACAGTTAACAACCCCGAGCAGACCAAGGAAGACCTCATCTACAAGCTCCACTGCGAGGCCGACTCCATCGTCACCCGCGCCGGAGAGGGTGCCTTCGAGGGCTACCCCGAACTCTACGACGCCGTCGACCGGGCGCAGCAAACCTACGCCGCCGAGCTTGCCGCCCTTATCCCAGGCAAAGAGGAAGACACCCACGATGACCTCGACCTCATCCTCACAGAGGCACGCAAGGCCGAGGCAGCGGGCACACCCGTCAAGGAGTGGGCCGAGCAGTTCGTCAGCAAGGAATGGCTGAACAAGTAACCCCCCGCAAGCCTCAAAACAGGCCCCGCGCACCCCGGCGGGGCTTCCATCTCTAACCAAGCCCTCGACATCACGGTCAAGTCAAGAATCATGAAAAAGTCAATTGACACCTATGTGCGGGGAATCGCACAAGACTTAACTCTTTAAAACATCAGAAAATTATGAAGAAACTTATTTCTGTATTTTTCTTACTTTTTTGTCTGATTTCAGTGTCAGCACAGAAGGTGATGGGGGTTGACATTAATACGACATCAAAGAAATTTAATGCTCACCTATTGAAATTGGGCTATCGGCCTTACCAAAAGCCACAAGGCGAACTTAATTACAGAGTAAAATTCGCCGGATACTCAAATGTGGAGTGTATAGTGAAATACGATGTAGTGACAGATTCCATTACATCTGTAAAAATGGATTTCAGTAAAAAAGAAAAAAAAGAACATCTTTCGATTTACCTGAACCTGCTTGAACAATACAAAGCAAAATATCCGACAGGGAAAGAATACAACTATGGATGGGAAGACTATGACTGTATGTCATGGTGTATCAAGTATGATAATGTTCCTCCAGCACCAGCAGGAATCTGGTTGGATTACACTGTTAATAAAGGAGAAAATAGATTGGAAGTCATTTATATATCACTTTTTCACAGACAGTCTAAAGCTATTCCCAGTTCTGATATATGATAAAAAGCAATATGCCTGAAAGAAGCTAATCATATCTCTTAAAGAATCAAGATTTTTAAGCATCTCACTTATAAGTCTTATCTTTATCATTCACTGCTCCATATTTCTATCACCCGATACGCTCGCGATACGGTCAAGTCGCCGCTGCAACCCGTTGTGTTTCAGCCGTCTACGGCAGTCCATCAGCCGACGCGCCGTTCCCGCCAACTCCGCAACGCGTTGACAGTCAGCAACTTGCCACCGTATCGCCACCGTATCGGCTTTATTTTTAAGTTGGGTCTTCGTAACACATTGATTATCAGCGTGTTGTAACGCTAAAACCACCATCCAAGCCCAAAAATCATCCAAAAAACCGCAAAAACCGCCTTTCACACATTATAATACACATGTATATATTAATGTACAGGTATAAAACCAAGGAACACGCGTTGTTAGCTATATAATAATTATATATAAATATATATTATATA